>WLWD01003223.1_pt1 | contig 68822 bp, 27 predicted proteins | sample 6712731 | NCBI WGS metagenome assembly WLWD01 (sample SAMN12718690, study PRJNA576275) | sponge metagenome | isolation source: marine sponge | host: Mycale hentscheli | place: New Zealand: South Island, Marlborough, Capsize Point | collected 2014-11-01 | reverse complement strand
AAGCAACATGAATGTCTGAAAAGTCTTTATTTGCATGAGATCATGCAGCAAGGTAGGCTGCAAAAACAACTTGTCAGATTCTGTAGCATCTACTTGTGCATTTCCATAATGCCACCATCCCATGTTCTGCAGTGCTATTGTAAATTGCTATTACTAACTCTCAACTATATCTCCAATTTCTTCCGTGCTTTTGGTGCAATCAAACAATTTCCTTTCCACATTAAACACACAGATTTAATACCAGTCATTTTCTTATGTTCACTTAGCCAAATTAATAGTTCCAAAAAAGGTACAAAAAAATGGGTGGGTGGAGGGAGGGTGCAGCATGGAAGTGGTGATTCAGCTGAATATGTTCAGTTACAGATTGCATTATTATTACAAACTAAGCATCAATGTCACCAGACCCTTTTCCAGCATAGCGGATTGGTAATGGGTCCAGATACACCAAACTAAAATATACTCCGTTGTGTATGCTGAATAGAAGTAGTGTAGTCTATTAGTAGTTTAATATTTTGTTTTGTTTGGCAATATAATAATTAAGGAAAAGTTCAAGCAATTATTTCTAAGACAGGTACGCAACAATATTCTAGATTGACACTTTCTCACCTAAAGGGGTCTGGAAAAAAGTAAAGAAAATATGTGAAAAATCTTAGTTGTTGCCGGGGATTCGAAACCAGGGCCACTGGCTTTAACCACAAGTGCTCTAACCACTAAGCTGCGACAACCCTCAACTTCCAAGACTCTCAAATTTTTCCTTTATACTGTTGAGTAGTACCGCTTGCTACAGTCTCGTACTCAACAGACCACCAATTATGTGCCGTCAGAACACCTTTTTGGTGTCGACTGGAAACACCTCCCCCTCCGGGGAGGAGCCATAATTATTGTAGATTAATAAGGCCTGACCTTCATATAAACTAGATTGACACTTTCTCACCTAAAGGGGTCTGGAAAAAAGCAAAGATATCATAGCTCAGTGGTTAGAGCAAAGCTAGTGGCTTTGGGTTCGAATCCCCGGCGACAACTAAGATTTTTTCACATTGTTTCTTTCCTTTTTTCCAAACTCCTTTAGGTGAGAAAGTGTCAATCTAGTTTTTATGAAGGGTTAGAACTTGATAATTGTGATGTTAAAGACTTTTATCCACAAATTATGGCTTCTCTCCGGAGGGAGAGGAAAGTTAATCAGAAATGAAGTTAAGTGTGGATGTGCATCAGAAGTATGATCTCTAGATAATATGGAGGAACAATTTTACTACTAATGACTTAGTTGAGTTATTTTACTATGTTAAATATAAATAAACTTTAATCAGAGTTGACTATTAAATCAAGATATTGAAGAGGTGAGAAGCACAGGATGTGTACTCTAACGCATGAGTATAAACAGCATGAACTGATTAGTCGAGTCGTAGTATTACTTACTAAAGTAAAAGACAATGTAGAGTGTGTTAAATATCCTTATTGTGCATTCTGATGCACAATTATGAGACTATTGAACAAAAAAATGGCAGAGAAATGAAAAATGACATCCTGAATCATGGACAGACTTATCACTGAACTATATGGATATTTTCATTATATTGAATCGGTGACAAAAAAGGCACAAAATTCTTTTGTCACCATTAACTATGTAATTAAAAGACAAATTGGAGCATTTGTCCTGTGAGTCTATGTTAATGTAACAAACTTCTACAACTTCAATATTTTGAACTACATTTGTAAAGCTGATAAAGAATTTAGGTGTGCATACATCTTGTTTCTGAATATTGTACAAATTGATATTGCTTTAACTGCAGCTCAACTATAGTCATTAAAGTTTTAGATGAATCCATAAAATGGAAAGACAGATGCTCAGATTAAGTCAAATTAAAATCTTGCTGAAGGGATATGAATGCAATTAATATAACAGACAAATTCACAGTAGAATTCTGTAATTGTAAACTGCTTTGAATCATAGTTGGTTCAGACACAAAACAATTATTCAGACTCAGAGGATGTACCACGCTCTGCAGTTACTTAAAAGCAGTACAGATTGATTAGACACTGAGGACAATCAAGAAAGTAAAGAGAGAGTGGCCTCTGCAGATGCACTGTGCACTGATGATGGTCCCACGACTGAACTAGGAGTGGGCGCAATACGAGCAGGCTCTGGTTAATATTCAACAGGTGTTTCTCTGGTGGCTGCGTCTAACAACTGTCATGTTTTTGTGAGAGCCAGAAGCAGCCTTAGACAAACTTCCTCGGACTCTTACATGCTTCATTTAACTTCGACAAATATTATACCTGCCAATGCTTTCATAGCTTGCTACACGATGTTAGAGAATCAAGACAATGAAAGCTCAAGTATTTAAACCTGTCCTAAGGTTAGCATGCTCTTATGTCAAAATAAAACAACTATCAAGCGATCCATTTCATTATTCTGCTAATATCCCCCTCATATGTCACACTCATTGATTTTTACATGGACTAAAAGCTCGAATTATAGAAATGATCTCACTTGCTGCACTTGTTCTGTTCTCAAGTTAGCTAATGGATATAACCACACTTTAGATAGCTTCTAAAAGTAGTATTCTAAAAGTATATACTTTATGTTTTATATGATTTAAATCTGTTTGATCATTCTTGCGCATGCGCATTTGTTTTTCCCTTTTGGCAGCCGACAACTAAATTGTTTGGGACAAAATTAGTTCTCAAGCCTTGTATCGGATTGCTTCTTACTCTGATTTTGTGTCGAAAGAGATCTTGCAAAGTATATTGCAAAGAAATAGGTTGCAAGAAGTTTTAAATCTTCGGGTAGATGGCCTCTTATACAGCAATGATTGTTGCCATTGGTAAAGGGTCTTGCTGACGATAGACAATTTGCATCATTGTTAGAGCCAGTAAGAAAGGGAAGATTTAATGAGTAATGTTAATTCTGTTTTCCTTCCTAAAGGATTTTTTTAACTGGAAAGATGAAATAGTCAAATTCGATATCCATGACTCCAGTGTGAGTTCTACTTGGAATCAGTTTGGAAGATGCATGAACACTTTATCTTCTACTGCATTCACTGTAACAAAGTGTCTATCTAAACAGGTTAAGATAAAAGTCTGTGTTTTTTAAGATTCTTTCAAACTTAAAATTCTTGTTTGACAAGATATTGTATGTGTGGCAAATCTGACAGCTTAATCGGCCTCTACACTTTAAAATTGCTTCCTACACCCATGTACATAAAAGGGTTAAAGCAGTCATTCTGTCAGTATGTCTGCCATGCTCTGATTTCGGAGATTACTGACAATTATCTGTTGATTTAGGTATGACCTTACTCAGAACGACTAATTGAGACCTTACATTGTGCTACTTTTTTTTTAATTTTGGGCTAATTTTGAGAAAATGCAAAGCTGTCACCTCTGCATAGGTACTAGATTTTGTGGTTAACTCCCCTTATCGGAACACTGTCATCACATGAGCAAACTTTTCTTGCTTCCTGCAGTAGTTTTGCTTTACACTGGGTCGTTAACGCAGTGTCAGAAGTGGAGTTTCATGTTGAGAATACATACCAGTGAATGTCTCTCCACATGTTTCCCTAATGGAAGTGTCTACATGTGTTGTATTAATTACTCGAACTATAATAATACCTGTATAAATTAGCAAACAAATTGTTCATTTGATCTGAAATAATTTGTAATAGCTAGCTAGTGTATAGTAGTGTTGAGGGTTTGCACCTTTGGTGCTTCATTAACCTCTTAGTATACATTGATTTTTTCCACTTTCTGGTATTACAAAAACGAAAAAAAGCAACACATACATTTTGTTTGTATGGAACTCTTCCTCAAAAACAACTTCTACATTTACCGAACTTGAACCGTTAACTTCATATCCTAAGTATATTTGACAAACTTGAGTTTTCAAATTCTACCTACACTTACCTTTGTACAGATTGTGATAAACTTGGTTTGTAACGTCCTGTTATTACGTTGACACTACTTCAACAACAGGTCAACTATAGACATAATGTTTTACATGAAGTGATTAAAAAAGACATACAAACAATATTTTTTCATTCTTTCAAAAACAACAAAAATTATAGACAAATTACATTTTACCACACATTTCATTCATGTCAAAGTCAATTTCGGAGTTTTTAATTGATTTAGCTTCAGAGGGCAGTTAATAGGAAAATTCTTATGTACTGAGCGTGAAAAAAAGAATACTTTACTAATAGAACAAGTTTAATTCATTCATTTTAGCCTCAAATGCAATGTTCAGCAGTATATTGATGTCAAAGTGAATCCCTTTTGATATCATGATGCTTCTAACTAAAAGATGTTGTGTCCTCACACAGAGTCCACGACTTACAAGAATACTGGTGTGATAAGGGAACAAAAGCACAAAATAGAATACCTTATAAGCTATAGCAATACTCATGAACTACAAATGAACTTTGCACCAGATATAACACAAATATCAGTTTAAAATAGTTCTTGCAGTGGGATCAGTATGGCAGAAAAATGAATGATAGAAAAATAGTTGACCTCTGCAGCAGGAAGTTGGAAAAATGTCTAAAATCTACCCAGAAACTTGCACCATGGCAGTCTGTAAACTATCTGTCATATTCACTATAACATTTATTACACATTTCCATCATGCCATCATCCACCATTAACTCGAATAGAAGGAAAAAAAAGGAAAAGGAACTGAGGTAAGTTTGTAATTATAACCGCACCCACAAAAGAATTCAAAACAATACATGATTTTATTTCTATGATGATATCGGTAGTGATCGACAAAACAGACATTTCTGTTTGGTGAAATTTTGGACAGGGTCGAACACCGAACTAACACAAAATACTAGGGTCAAAGTATACAATGACATACGTACGTCCAAAAATACATATATAAAAACAAATTATTATCCCCAATTTCCAATTGTGTTACCCCTGATAGTGTCTCGCTCGCTTTGCTCACTCAACAATACATCATTTATAACAAATTAGCATGTAAATTGGCATGTACCATAAAAAACCATTTGATATTATTATAATAGTAAATCAAATATACATGCTTTTAATTATGTTTAAAAAGAACTTTCGATTATTAACGAAATTAATGCAACATATTATACAACACTTGAAGTTTTTGCCATGTGGGCTTATATTTGTCTGACAAAACAGTATCTTAAAAATGAATTACAATTTGTACAGCTGTTGATGAACTCAGTGTGAAATATCCTGTTGTTGACTGTTCACAGTAGATGCTACTGTAACAAAACCCTAACAATAGCCATAAAATTTCTAAATGAAGTATTTATAAAGCAAAAAAGTCTTAAATTCATTTCACCAGATGCTTTACTTTTAAACCTGTGGAGTTTATTATTCCTTTGGCTTCAGTAAGCTATAAACACAGGAGGAACATATTATAAATATGCTATATTTATGCTTCAACATAAATAGCAAGTAAGCTAACCTGTATGGAGGAGGGAAGGGGGTCAGATAGATTTAGCTAAACTGCTCCTTAGAAATTAATTTATATCATTTGAGAATTGATTCAGCTCAACCACTACAGATTTTACTGAAGGTGTCAGAAACGAAGACAAATTATGGAGCTTGGGGCTGAGAAACCTCTGTGAATTTTTACTTAGCCAGGGTTTCCAAAGATTGAATAAGAGAGAAACTATCAAGAACTTTCTGCAGTTCTAAGTGCTTTAGGTCCCTGTTCTATCCTAAACCAATTTTTGATTTGGAGTTATAGTAAAAGTTACTCCACGAAATGAAGGTCGGTACAAAATTTGCACGACCTAGGGAAGAAGGCCTGTGGATAGTGTAAATCCCATACTAACCGAACAGAGTGGTGTAATCAACTTGTACCATGGCTCTAGTCTATGTAAACAATAATTTTGATTAGAGACAGGTATGAAATCTTCATGACACTGCAAATTCAGCAATCTGATTGTATACTTTGAATGTACTGCGATACAAGTTATAGTAAAGACGGAACGAAACAAGAGTAAGCATTTAAGAACATTTAACATTGCATTTAAAATGAAGCACCAAAGGTGCAAACCCTCAGCACTATTAGAGACTGCGAACCAGAGACTTTGGTTCACTGCCACCAGAGTTCACTCTTTCCCTAGGCTAATATGTTGAGGCTCATAGGTTACTCCTTAACCAGGCACTATGTTTTAATCTTGTCTAGTTAAGGATATCAAAGTCAGAGATAAATAAATAAACTGTCTCTGTTATGTGGTGTCGTTTCATCACAATAATCTCTGACAAAAAGAACAAGCAATCTATTAGATAATCAATACCTCAAGCAATGAAAATGGTACGTGGAAATGCTGTCTTAATAAGAGAAGAAGCTAAACAGGCCAGAAATACGAAGTGGTATACATTTTCATCATGAAACTACACTTCTTTCAATTCACAGCAGCAAACTACACTACAGGCTGCAAGCAATTAATTGCTCATGCGATTATAATGTACGCTAGTACGTATGTGCAGCTGAAAGCTTTGCGTTTTCTCGACAATTAGCCTGAAATTCAGAAAATTAGCACAATGAAAGGTCCTAAATCTTCGTTCAGGTAAGTTGATACCTAATCAATGATTAATTGTCAGTAATCTCCAAAATCAGAGTGTAACAGACAGACAGACAAACCGACAGAATGACCGTCTTGCACATGAGCGCTGAGGGTTAATCTAAAATGTCTATACTTTTATATGATACACAAAAAATAACACTTACTAGTGGTGTGCTTGAGCACAAATGGCGAGCGAGCCTTAAACTACACTATTGTTATTCAAACTACTAAAATAAAGTCGAGTAGTTAAATTACGCATATACGGTAAACGGGTTTCAATGCCATAGTAACCACTCCCCTCAACTGTTTGAATTGAAACAGAAGCAACAAAATCAAGTCACGTTATTTAAAATTTTCTTTGTGATATTCTTAACCCCTTCGCCGGTAGATTTAAAAAAAGAAAATATGTAAATAGATTTAAAAAATCATAACAAATTAAACAGTGAAAAAAGTACCTAGCAACCATATATATTCATGTAACATAATAGTTAGGGATTTTGAAAAACCACATATATGTTGCCTAGCAACAATCCACAAAAATGTAATTAACGTTTCATAATATTTACTGAAATATTTTAATATATAAGTGATGATATGTTGATTATACAATTATATTTACATCTGGATGATCGAATTATATATTTATAATAAAAGATTTAAAGTTTTACAAAAATGTTGCTTATAATAAAAAATCTGTAACAGTATGATACTTCAAAAAACAGTTACGTTCAGGTGCAACACACAAATGAACCTTGCAAAAGGAGCATTGAATACGAGATTCGTGGCGGTTTCCAGGTCGAGATATATTTCTTTTCTTTCAAATAGAAGAACATGCACGTCTACCTCGTCCATATCCACCTCGTCCACGTCCACGTCCAAATGTCGGGTCTCCATGACAACTGATTTCATCTGAACTGCTTGCACGTCCACTTGAAAATTTGAAGATATTTCATCTTCACTTGTATTGTTTACAACTACAAATTGCAAACATAAAAATTATTTGAATTACATATGTTTTTTGCCTGAACATTCTTCTTGATAAAATGTACTTCTAAATCACACATTGATCTCTCTAATATTGAGTTAGCTGTGATAGCTATCATTAGCTAGTGTTGAATCAGTGTTTGTTGCTATCATTGCAGCTAATATGTAAACTGCATAACCTAGCTTACTATGCTCTATTAGCTAAACCTAGAACTTACTATCCTTGCATTGCTAAGCACAGCTATCTAAGACATGCCCAGTGTTTATGACTCACCTTCAGCATCTGAAGATTCAGACCCATTGCTAGTGCTATCATCAGAAGAATGCACAGCATCTTCTAAAGCTTCCACTTCCCTAGAAGTAACTGTTGGCGATCCAATGAAAGCAAAAATATCTGTACTGCTCTCTTGCAAGTCCCTTTCATCTCTCTCCGCTTTAGATAATCCAAACTCATCGTCGAACAACGAACTAATCGTCGAACAACAAACTAATAACACCGTCCGAGCGAAGCCATGCTACTGCTGATTAGGCTAATAAAATTCGACGGAATACTACATCACGGTTTCCGTAGTTACCGTATATTTGCGCGTTAATAAAAATTATATGCAATAAAGCTAAGCTTTAGCTCTATTTTGGTGTTTAAAACAAGTCGATAGCATGAGCGGTTCATTTTTTATAATTCTTTTTGTGTCGATGGGTACCTCGACCACCATATGGCGGTTATACCGGTGAAAGGGTTAATAGTAGTTGTAACACACAATACTTTCACACAACTGAACATACCTACGCAAGACTTACCTTCGTGGTTCGTCTAGTGGACAATGAATTTTAAAATAAATGCTGTTGAGTAGGGCTTATAACTGTGACAAATAGCGTATTAACTTACCACCGCCACTAACTCGAATAGAAATGGAGCTCCAGTAAGTTTTTGCACCTGCAAAACAATTCAAAGCGGTAAACAATTCAATTTCTAAGGTGATACGGGTAATGGTCGCTAAACCGGAGGATTCTGTTTAGTGAAGTTTGGGACGGGGTCGAACGCCGAGAGAACACAAAAATACGGAGGGTCAAAGTACAGTAAGTGTCTAAGTAAGTGTGTAAGTGTCTCGCTCGCTACGCTCGCTCGCCGATTACTTAACATTATTCATTTTAGGATAATGACATTTATAAGTAATAAAAGAATTATAACGATAAACCTTATCTTCACAACTAAAAACTTCAGGGTGACGAGGACTAAAATAATTCTAGCATTATATTCACAAACTGATATTTAAGCACTGTATCATTATTCTCAGTTTAGTTCCGTCTTAGCAACCAATATTATAATAACTTAAAAGTTAGACTGCTGTTAGCTAACTTGATTGACAGAACTCGAGTCGAGAAGGAGTAAAAGGATTATAATTCCCTACAAATGGCATAGTCCAATATCCCTATGGATATCATTAATGTTTTGCTAAATGATAATATGCCAAAGTCACCTTTTGATTTATTGGCTCCAGTGAACAGTTATTCTTGGAATATACAAATTTAGGTACAGGGAGCTAAGAATAACATTTTACATAGAAAACTTGCCAGCTTGCTTTATCAAATCTACTACCTTTAGAAAGCACAGGAATACTAATTGCTTACTTAATCGTGGTGCTGTTTTTGTTGGCAATGTCTTATACAATTAATATGGTAAGACAGTCTCACCAGTAGGATTTGATGGAAACTAATGAATTTGAGAGGCAACAATCACCAGAAGTATATCAAAATTCCAGATTGAGCAAAAAGCTGTGAGGTTACAGTCCACCACACGCAGAGAGAAACGGCAATCCAGCTTAACAAACGTGCCCCCCCCTCAATAAGTAGGTCGTGCAAGCACATCAATACTTTAAATGAACTACTAATACTCCAGGCTGGCATAATATAACTGGCTGACTCATTGCTTTTCTGATGACTGTGATAACTTTCTGAAACCTACAAGACATTCTTTTCGAAGATTCCAGTAAGAAATAAGATGCTTTCTGATCAAGCAATGCTGCTGCCTCCACAATATACAACATTAAGCATAACATGGAGAAGTCATAGTCAGTCAGCTGAAAGTACCATCTCTGTGGTGGGATGGAAAACAGGTAGGCTGCCACCAGAATTCTGACCAGCATGTAGAGAAACCGGTAAAGGCCCACTGGCGTCAAGTACTTTACAGGTTTGATCAAGGTTCTCAGGCTATCTTGGGGTTCCCCAAGAGTTACGTTATAATTTGGTAACAGGTCTTGACAAAACTATGTATGAGGTCAGAATTGAGAAAATTGTATGATTCAAGAGAATATGAATAAGTTTAACGCATGCATAGTGTGTAGCAATGTTACATAGAAAGTTTGGCTATATTCTAGATAATGCACAGGTGTATGTGCATGCATAAAATTAATGAAATGGGAATAAACTAAAGTACAGGAAATGAACTAAAATACAGGAAATAAAGTAAAATTAGTGAATAAATGCATATAATTAGTAATATTCAGATTATGAGGTATAACGCAGGAGGTGCAATACAGGAGAAATTTATTTTAATGTCCTATAGTCATGCTTCAGCAAAATAGCAAGTAAAACAGCCTATACATGGGGGGGTGGGGGAGAGGGACAGGTGGTTCAAATGGGTTTAGCTGAATGCCAATCCCCTTGAAATTGATGATATTCATCTCCACAAATAACTTTATGCGAGTTCCATTATTATCTAAAAATAATGTTAAAATATTGTTATAACAGAAGTTTTGGCGAGTAACACAATAATTGTAATAAAACATTACATACACAAAATCAGAAGCTATTATTTTATATGCTAATTTAATTTGACAAACCAAGTTCCTAAACTTAAATACTACAAATATTTACTTTTGTAGAGCTGATGATAAATTTGGCGTAAAACTTCCTTTATCAAGTATTCAGTTGATACTACTTTAGCAAGACCTAAGCTATAGCCACACAAATTTAGATGAGTCATTAAAAGAAATACATTCATGAAAGAGCTAAGAATCTGTCAAACTAGATAGTCAGACAAAAAAATGAACAAACCCAAAAATACAACAAGCAAAAAAATAAGTAAACAATGCATACACTTATAATATAAAATGTGACCGTCTACGGGAAAACCGGGCACAACGCGGCGTGCGTAATATCGAGAAAAGATCGATCGATTTCTTAAAAATGTATTGTTTCAAGCCTACGGAAGGGAACGGTTAGGTCTATTATAGCAGGAACGACTAAAGCTGCGACGATAAAACTTGGAGAGCTCAATATCTGGACGCCGACAACTCCGTAAGTGCAAAAAAAAAAAATTCGAAGGTGCCGCGTTGTGCCTGGTTTTCCTATAGACGGTCACAAATGCATTTTATGTTTTATTCATTGCTAACTTCTACCTACACACACACTAATCTTTTTTGTACAACTATTATTGAAACACTGAGATTTTGCTGAAGGTATCAGAAACTAAGACAAATGCTGGAACTTGGGGCTGAAATTCCCGAGTGAATTGTTAATTAGCAAAGATCACCAAAGATTGATAAGAGAGAACTATCAGGAACTTTCTGCAGTCCTAAATGCTTTACATCACTGTTCTATCCTAAACCAACTTGTAATTCGGAGTTATAGTATTGCAACACAATGTGAAGGTCGATACAAAATTTACACTGCCTAGGGCTGAAGGCCCATAGATAATGTAAATCCCATATAGAACGAACAGAGTAGGTGCAGCCAACTTGTACCATGGCTGTAGGCTATGCAAATGATAATTTTAATTGGAGACAGATATAAAATATTCATGACACCACAAATTCGTATACTTTCAACGCAAAACTCCACTGCCATATTAACTCCGTTAACTTCACGTGTTGTCTGCAGTGCAACACCAATAATTAAATTAGATTGAATTAAATTATCTCACATGATTACGGTATGACGATAGGTGGCAGTATTCCCAAAAGCTAGTACTGACGTGAAGCTGAGAGCTTCATGTTTTCTAAAAAATCAGCCCGAAATTCCGAAAACTAGCACAATGAAAGGTACTAAATCGCCGTTCGGAGTACTTTCGACGTAAATCAATGGTTAATTGTCAGTAATCTCCTACTCTGACAGAAAAACAGACAAACAGACAAGACAACTAAACCATATCGCGTATGCGCGTTGAGGGTTAATAAGGAATAAAGTTGCTAAACTTTTACAGGATACACAAAAACACTTACTTAATGGTATTCATTTTAAGATAACAGCATTTATAAGAAATAAAAGAATTTATGAGCAATAAATTATGTCTACTGTCATATATGGTCACAGGAAAGGTGGGTGTAGCACTGTGAATGTCATTTTATCACCTGACCTCATTATTGCTTGTAGCTGGCATGAGGTCTGAGTCTGCAAAACTAGTGTCACAACCTTGACAATAATTATACCAAAATCATTTCATGTATGCTTAAAATTCGAATAAAAATGATTTTAAGATGTGTGGGCATAATGTATGGTTGAATAATTTTAAAGTCTTAATTGAGGCTTCATATATTGTGAACTATTACTACAGCCAAGTAATCTCTCGTCAAACTATGCACGAGTTCAGAACTAATTGTATGATACAAGAGAATATAAATAATTTTGACGCATCATGGTGAGTAGCGATGCTACACAGCAAGTTCGACTATATTCTATGATGCACGAATAAACTAAAGTACGAATAAACTAAAGTAAAGAAAATGAACTAAAATACAGGAAATAAGATAAGCTGATAGGGAATAAATGCATATAATTAGTAATGTTTAGATTATGAGGTATAATACATTTTTTATCAAAAAATTAGCTTACAGGAGAATTTTATTTTATTAATGCCCTATAGTCATGCTTCAGCAAAAATAGCAAGAAAGAAAGCCTGTACACAGGGGGATGAGGATGGGAGAGAGGGACTGGGGGTTCCAATGAGTCTGGCTGAATGCCCACCACCTTGAAATTGATGATATTCATCTCCACAAATGAAATAATTTTATGCAAGTCCCATTAATTATCTAAAAATTATCTTACAGCATTTTCCCATAAATGTTTAAAATATCATTTCTATAGAACTTTTGTTGAGTAACACAATAATTGTAATAAATGATTATAAAAAACTGGAAGCTATTATTCTATAATAGACTTATGCTAATTTGACAACAAACTTTCTAAACTTAAATACCAATAATTACCTTTGTAGAGCTGGCGATGAACTTCAGTGTAAAACTTCCTTTATCGAGTATTCAGTTGATACTACTTTAGCAACACCTAAACTATAGACATATATATTTTAGATGAGTCATTTAAAGAAATACATTCATGCCAAATCTAAAGACGTGTCAAACTAAATCCTCAAAAATGAAAAAAAAAAAAAATACAACAAGCAAAAAGTAATAATAAAACAATGCCTACACTTATATAAAACTAAAAATGAACAAACAAAACCAAATAATATCATAAAAAATGAATAATAAATCAATGTTTACACATATAAAATACATTTTGTGTTTTATTATTAATATTTATACTTACATATATTACTAATGTTTATAGTTCAACTATTAGTGAAATATCGGTAACTATTATTTTAATCTTTATCACTAGCATAAACAATGAAACAATACAGATGTTTTGACATGTACACAGATGTCATCATCATGATCTGCACAGGAGTCAGAACGACTGTATTATATCATTATTGGATTGAAACTTTCTCACTTAAAAGGGTCTAGAGAGAAGCAAAGGCAAAATGTGAAAAAAAAATCTTAGTTGTCACTGGGAAATGATGGAACTTGGGGCTGAAAAGCCTGAGTGAATTTTTAATTAGCAAAGATCACCTAAGATTGAATAAGATATAACTACAGGAGATTTCTGCAGTCCTAAGTGCTTTAGGCCCCTGATCTATCCTAATCGAACATTATCTAGCATCATTTCCAATTGTTGCTGGCAGAGTCTGCAAAATTAGTGTCAAAACCTTGACAATATACAATCATTCGTGTATGCTTAAAATTCATTTTAAGATGTGTGGGCATGATGTATGGAGTTAAATGGTTTCAAAGTCTTAAATTGAGGCTTTATTATATCTTGAGTGGCAATCCAATTCTAGTTTTCATAATGAGGGGGCTTCTAATCAGTTACGTTTGCTTCGCCTGTAGCAATTAGAGTAGTTTTACAAACAATGAAATAAAGAGAGCCATGCCTTTGCAGCACTGTCTACTTTATGCTTAAGCAATCCTTACATAGTGTTAAGCACAAACACCAGTTCAAAGAGGAAAAAGTTGCAATTATGATATTGCTCAGCAAAATTGTGAGTATGCACTGACTGCTTTACAAAACAAGTTAAGGATGCCCTCACACTCTTTGAGTGTGAAAAACCTGCAAAATAGGCCATGGTTGCTAGGGCATGTCATAATTCTGCTTTCCCCTCCCCCTCCGAGTTAATTTCTGCAAGTCAGCAAGTACTACTAGGAGAAAGCACCACCAAGAATAATGACTAGAAGTCCGTCACATCTCAAGAAATAGCCCCATCCCTATATTAGTATTTTTTACTTCACAGCAACACTGTCTACTACCTTTAGAAAGCATAAGAATACTAATTGCTTACGTAATCCCAGTGCTCTTTTTTGTCGCTGATATCGTGTACAATAAGACGGCCTGATCAGTAGGATTTGAAGTAAACTAACGAATTTGAGAGGCAATTACACCCAGAAGTATACCGAAATTCCGGAGCGAAAAGGTGCGAGTTACGGTCCAGCACGCGGAGCGAAAGAAGGCACTCAGGCAAACAAACACGCCCCCCTAGAAGCATATCCCTCATGCGCATCAATACTTATATTGCGATTACCTCATTAAAAATACGTCATCCAAGTAATGGTCGATCGCCATTTTGAATGTCAATTGAGTGTACACTTGGAGTGTCTGAGAAAGTAAGCGGTGCGGCATTTTGATGAGAATCAATGGCAGAGCATGTGGTCTACTCAGAATATTATTCAAGCATGGATATCAATGCAAGATAGGTACAGAGAGAAATTAGGAATGCTTGGGGGTATTTCAGACCCCTATCTTATGATGGAAGAAGCACTGGAGGGCTTGGAATGGCAGAATTGGCCAGAAGTTGAGTACCCTGGCATTTATAATTACTTGATCAATACTCTTAGTCCTTATACTAAGGAAGAAATGAAAGCTTACAAAAGTTTGGAGGGATACAGACCATTTGTTGATGGTTGGGTAAGCAATATTCGTGTGTTATGTATTGAGTCTCGTGCGAACATCTACCTAGTAGCAGCAAGAGTAAGACATTCCCAAAAAATATTTGCTTCCCCAGCTCAAGCATGGATTGCTGTTGAAAAGACAGGGGTGGTGCTGTGTGTCCATTGTGATTGTATGGCTGGTCTGGGGGAATCTTGCTCTCATATAGCAGCAATTTTGTTCACACTCAATGCCAATGAAATAGCAAGGAAATCTGTCTCATGCACATCTGTACCTTGCTCTTGTCTGCCACCATCATATAACACTGTGCCATTTGCTCTCATCTCTGACATTAATTTCACAGATCCTGACAAGAAGCTTTTAGCTAGTGCTGAGTGTAGCAAAACAGTCAGCTTCAGACAAAAACTTAACACCTTCAAGTGAACTTGAAGATTTTTGTAAGAAACTTTCTCAAACTGGAAAGCCAGCTCTCTTGTCACTTATTCCTGGTAACTGTATTGCATATGTACAAATGTATGACAAGGGTACACTACCAAAGCCTTTAACAGACTATTTTTGAATCTGCACATGCCCAGCTGTGGGGACGCCCTCTGATGTCAAGGAAGACAACACAAAGAGAAGAGAGAAGAGATCAGAAGAGAGTGGACTGAAGAATTGACTTCATTTTCTTTAGGTGTCTTGTTTTGTTTCATTATCATATTCAGTTGTAATGTAGTTAGTGTGTGTTGTGTGTGGTTGTTTGGTAAAGGGTTAACTATATGTGAGTCAGTCTGCACATGCGCAGTTGATTCGAATTTGTACTTTATATTTGTGCGTGTCTCGTATTTTTTTCAGTCTGTCTTTATTAGTTTCTGTTAGCTGTGTCCCAGACCAGTGTCTTAGACTTTAAATTAAACTTAATCCTAAAGTAATATTTAGAGCCTAGGTGTACCTGTGGGATATAGCTAATGGCCACACTACGGACTTTGGAGGTGAACCTACGAGGATTCCGCTAGACTAGGTTTACTACTGTAAAGGCGGCGGTTCTCCTTGACGATAACGGTCCTACACCAGCTTTCATACCCTGATCCATGTTGTTCCAATGTGAGAAGTTTTTTCCGTCTATAAAGGTAACTTTAGAGCAGATTAAGGCAGTAGAAGTAAGCACTCGAGAGCAAGCTAAATCTAAAGTTTGGTTTCAACAAAGAGCAGGCAGAATTACTGCTTCCTGATTAAAACTAGCTATTCGCACAGATATCACGCAGCCATTTCAATCTCTCATTAAATCAATATGCTACCCTGAAAGCCACAACTTCAAGTCTAAAGCTACTACATGGTGTTGTGAGCATGAAGAGAGTTCAAGGAAAATCTATACTGAGATAGCTAAACGGAGAAACAATAAATTGAGTTTTCTCAATGTGGACTGGTAATTTCCACATCTTTTCCTTACATGGATGCTTCCCCAGACAGCATTGTGAACTATGAATGTAGTGGAAATGGTGTTGTTGAAATTAAATGTCCTTACTCTTGTACTAATAATTTTTTTGGAAGCTTGTGATGAACAAAGCTTTTGTTTAGAAAGATGTGGTGACACTTACAAGCTAAAATAGATCACCTCTTATATACTATTATCAGATACAAGCACAAATGGAGATATGCAGGAGTACCGATGGCGACTTTGTTGTGTGGCATGAGCAAGAACTGATTGTAGAAAGGATCCATGCTGACCCAGCATTCATTGAATGTGCATTTGACCAGGCAACTCAGTTAAATATGCATTAATCCCAGAACTTTAGGAAAGTATTATTCAAAACCAATCACTACTCAAGATTATAACGATCTAAGTCAAGTTCATGTTTTACTTCTTGTGAATTCTCTATTATTTTTGAAGACATCACAAGTGAAGGTGTTGAGGCAATGGCTAGAGATCTAACAGCTGATATTAGACTTGACGAGTTGAGATTTAGAAATACTACTCACAGACATGAAGATGATACACCTGCCACTAGTGAATCTGATGGCAGTACTAACTCTAGTATGATGTGTCGGTCGGTTATTTCTGAGGGACCAGATAGTTTAATTAGTTCATTTAAACATCTTGGGTATTTACGCGTACTTAATTTAACACACAACAACATTGGCAGTGAAGAAATAACAACTCTATCACATTTATTACCTTTTCTCACTAAGTATTGAAGAACTACGTTTATCAAATAGCAACATCAGTTCTGAAGGAGCAACTATTTTATCCAGTTCATTGCAATACCTCTCTACTCTAAAATGTCTACATTTTTTCTGAAGGAGTAATTAGTTTATCTAATGCATTTCAACATATCTCTCAAGTACGGAATCTACATTTATCACACAACTATATTGGTTATGAAGGTACTCTGCATCTGGCTAGAAATCTTTCAATCCTAACTCATTTAATAAATCTTAATATATCACATAATGATATTGATCTAGAAGGAGCACTATTAATAATATCTACTTTCAAAGAACATGATTTCTTGTAAGAAATTAACATTCGTCAAAGTAGTCCTTGTATATTGTTATTTGGTGTCTGTGTAGTACATGATATTGTGACAAGAGATGATTTAACTGCTATTGACAAGTTAAAAGAAGCTGCACGATGTAAGAAAAGAAGAGAAAACTAGATTTAGGCTTTGAAGTTAATAATATTTCACCTTCACAGGATGATAGAAAACTGGAAGTTTCTGACATTTCACCTTCACATGAAGGTAGAAGTTCCCATTGTGTCCTACTATAGGATAGTTCACACTTCATTGTAGCATTTCCTTTCAAGAATATTTCTATTTTTTTGTTTTGTGGTTCCAATCAGAAATATATTTTACAGTTAGTTTTTAAGTCACTATGTACTAGTTTTATGTTTCAGAATAACAACTATCAGCTATTGTTTATTTACATACTTGAATTCTTTTATTACATTTGAAAATTGTTTACATTATAAATCAGCTACATGATTATTGACAGCCAAATTTTATTAATATTATTGACTCTGAAGAGTATATAGGAAATCTTTCATACTATGTTATCAATTAAAACATGAAATAATTTATACTGATGAGAACAAAAAAGTTATGAAGTCATTTTTGTACTAATGGCTACACTTGCTACTTGTCCATTTCACTTAACCCAAGAAACATTTATTTCACTTCTTAGCAATTCTATTAGCAGACAAACTGCACAGCTGGTAGTTAAAAATTGACATTACTGAAATATTCAAGAATTTAATATACTTTATACAGAGTTTTCTTAGATTGATAATAGACACAGCTTGGTTGACCAAGCATGACTAATAGTCAGTTCATTAGCTTTTGTTTAGGACATGCTTTGTTACATTGCCATACTAACAATTTCTCAACCATATGATACTGTGAAGCCAGAGATTGAACAAACTATAATGGAATTGGTAGAAAAACAATGGGTGGAAGAAATGGACTCACCGAAGTTTCTGTCCATTGACCACTAGCTATCAATTAGACTCTATGTGTGAGTTATCACAGCATTGTTACGCCCCAGATCCAGTTTCAGGTTCCACTAGTAGAGAAAATGTTTTAAAGTTGGCAATGCCACACATCAATCAGTCAGAGCTGATTTTGCGACAGTATTATATATCTCAGAAGAAGTGGTCTAGAGAATTGATGGCATCTGCAGCTCTGTAGTTGTTATTATTTCAAAGTCATACTGTTTGGTCTAATATATTCCTCAACTATTTTCCAGTGCATTATGACCACAGTGTTGATGAATTTAATGATTTGAGTGTCGTATGATGTGATACTGTTTCGAATAATGTACATGAATGACTATGTTCATGATTTCAGGGTGGTGCTGTGTGCTTTAAGATTGGCTGGGCTTACAATTAGAAAGGGTGCTCAAACATGTTGAATGGGTTGGGTACAAATTTTGAAATTGGCAATTAGCAGTACCGGCTTATAAATTTGCAGTAATAAGGCTTTAAAGTAGAGTTTTGTGCATTTGAGACACTAGTTAATTTTTCATGGTAAATCTGGGAACCTCAATTGCAAAATTCCTTCATTAGCCTAATTTGTGCAGGATTCCTGGATGTAAATACAGCTTCAACTATAAAACATCTATCAGCTTGTCTAATCTCTATTCCAGGTCCCTATACCTGGTAACCAATTTTATATTATATATTATTTTCTCTCATTATTTAAACTGGAACTGTTTCACCATAACAAAGCCTAGTTTTAATCAAATATTGAAACATCTCTTTATAAATCATGGTTATCTGTACAATGAGTGTATTAATATTGCTTATACTATTAAAAGCAAAAATTCGTTAACGGCAACAAAAAAACAACATTTGGTATGCTTTCTGAGCTATAAGAAAAGAAAACTGAAATGTCTGCACTTCAATGGAATAATAAAATAAGAATAATCAACTTTCAATTTGCAAAGATTGAGTAGGTTGAGCAAGTGAGGAAGAGCAGATCTGACAGCGTGAATCAAGTGGGTGATAATTATTCTGCAAGTGAGTCTTAAATAGCTACATTTAAAGAAGTTCTGGATTAAATACAGAGCAAAGTGTTGACTCCAGTGGCTAGCTATATTTGTGGTCATGGCTCCAACAATTTGTTATCAGTTCACACAAGATCAAATACATGGCTAAACATCAGATATTCTAATTACTAATGAATTTGATGGGTTTACAAATGTTACATATATACTTTTGTCATATCACTAGCAGATGAGCAATCCATTCTTAGGTGCAAGACTAATCAATTTTTGATTTGAACCTTTCACTGTTTTAGCAAATGCTTCAGCAAATCACTAAATTAAGAAATTCCCAGAATTACATACCAAAATGAGACTTTTATTGAATCAACAAAAATATAGAATAACTACAATCTTGTTCATCACAGTTGTGTATTGATAATAAAATCAAATCATCATATGCATTCCAATACAAAATATCCTTGAAGCAAGTTTCATCCCACCACTACTAATTAGCTACTCATCACTGTTAGTTTTGTTGAATTGTGCTCATTACCTGAACAGGACAATGTAGTGAGCATCAAGTGTACAGTTGGTGATGGGTTTGGCAAGTAATAGTGATAAACCATGACAACCTCTCGAAATTATCACTAGAGTGAACCTTGGACCTAACAGAGCTAATGCCGGGATATATGGTCTAGCTCACATAGATACCAAACCATAATATGATTGTACATATTTAAATGATTCATTTAGTTTATCTTTTCTCTAAAAAATGATGTAATTGTTGTTTGTTTTAATGCATCACTTCTTTTCAGAGCTGCTAACTACAGGAGGGCCAAAATGAAGTTCAGTCATTATAAAGTCTTTTGCTGGCTTATTTTGGGCCATGTACAATTTGGGAACAAAAATTATTTACTACATATTGTGGCTTCCTAATACCACAGTGTGTAGGGGTCAACTTGTAGTCTACAGACAGAGAGTCAACTTTCTGAGTCATAGGAAAGTGGCTATGGGAATTTTATTTTGGCCTCTTCTGTAGCTGCCCTGTAAAGGGTCAGTGCTGTTATCTTCACATCCAGATAAGGGAGAACTTATTGTATTGGTAAAAATTGAATCAACAAATACAGTACAAGTATTCAACTCAATTTACCAAAAGTTTGTAAAAAAAAAAAACAGTGGAAAAAGCATAGAAGCAAAACTTTTTCCACTTCTGGTTGGGAGATCTTTAAAGAAAGCAATCAGCAAAGTTGTTTTGTGGCTCAAGTAGTGTAATAATTTTATCATTGTGCACAAAAATTAGTTATTGCATAAAAGAATCATATCCTATAGCAGAAACAATAACAATAAATGTACAATCCAAATGTATTGTTCTATGACAGAAAATGCATAAATCAAGTGACTATATGAATTCTTTGAGGGAAATGATCATTGTATTCCATAATTTCATTTTCACTAAAACCAACTACTTCCATTCTCTTTGAAAAAACATCTTCTCTGACAGACTTGGAGGCTCAGATGGACGAGAAGATACTATGATCATGGCTAAGGGAAGTAGCTTTTTGCCTAAAAGTTGAAAACCAATTAATTTAATTTCCCACAACAAAATGAAGCTAGCTTCCTCAATCTATATTACTCTGCTACATATTTCATAACATAAGGTCTAACTGGAAATGCATGGGTGATAAAATATGTTTTTCTACAGAATTGAATGCTCTGGTTTTGATGGCCAATTATTTCAAAATATTCGTGTGGGCAGTGAGTAACGGGGGCGCGTCTAGAAATTCTAATTGCCTGTAATTTTCACTGTTTAATTCCACTTAAATAGGCCTTGTGGGATAACTGCCCATTTAGTTAATCCATGTGCATCTGTAAATTGTTGTGTATATTTAAAGTATATATATATAGACACACACACTAATACTTATGTTCCCCCCCCCCCCCCCCTCCCCCCTTCTTCCCTTCCTTGCAAATATTTCTGTAGAAAACCTGGTAATACTTCAGTTATTGATAAATGGCTAGTGCACTCTGAATTCATTGTTATATTCAGGGGATAGGAGCACTATTAAAACGGGGTGCTAATAACAACTCGTGAGGTGTTTACCAGGAGGCGGGGTTTGGACACCCCACTTTGAGCCCTTATAACTTCCACACTAATGCATATTATACCAAGTGAACATAATAATAGCTAACACCCTTTAGTTTCTCTATTTCAAATATCTTTTAGTAATGACTAACTATATGGAGACAATATAAACCTTAAAGTGGGGTGTCCAGGCGGTGCCTCCTATTTAACACCAAAGAAGTTATCCAAACACCCCATGTTAAACAGTGAGGATGGTGCAGGAAGGGAGACTGCTTCCCCCACCTCCTTCATTAACCATGGAGGTTTGTCCCCCACTTTTTCACATTTTATAGTATAGATTGAAACTTTCTCACCTAAAGGGGTCTGGAAAAAAGCAAAGGAAAAATGTGAAAACATCTTAGTTGTTGCCGGGAATTCGAACCCAGTGACAACTAGAATTTTTTACATTATTTCCTTTCCTTTTTTCCAGACCCCTTTATGTGAGAAAGTTTCAGTCTAGTTTTTGTGAAGGGTCAGAACTTGATAATTGTTATAGTATAGTATGAATGTAGGTAGTGGTTATGAAAAAAAAAAGTTTTCTATTTTCATCAATTTCAATATTTCGTTTTTAGAATTCTCCACAAAATTTGGACAAAAGAAGCAGCTAACCCATATGTGACCGTCTACGGGAAAACCGGGCACAACGCGGCGTGCGTAATATCGAGAAAAGATCGATCGATTTCTTAAAAATGTATTGTTTCAAGTCTACGGAAGGGAACGGTTAGGTCTATTATAGTGGGAACGACTAAAGCTGCGACGATAAAACTTGGAGAGCTCAATATCTGGACGCCGACAACTCCGTAAGTGCAAAAAAAAAAAATTCGAAGGTGCCGCGTTGTGCCTGGTTTTCCTATAGACGGTCACATATTTGTTTTTGATTGTGGTGGCCTCAGCCCCTCCACTTATCACTTCATTATAATAGTTACATGTCCAAAAGAGAAATAATAAATTCTTAATATTATGTGTTCCTGGAATTCAGTTGACAAGTAGTCAAGCTAAAATGTAGCTAGCTCTCAACACTATAGTTAATTCCCTTTTCCTAAACACTTCCAATAAACTAGAGGTTAGAAACTACAACGAGGCTCATGCAGTGTTCCACTTAACTTACTACTGCGATGTAGCTCTGAGTTATCTCTTCTTAACTTATCTATTGTATGGATAAAAAAACTAGTCATGTACCTGATCTAGCTAGCTCACCATTTGTGCTGAAGTGCATCAGTAGTTGGAATTAAAAAGCCATCATTTGACAACCATATGACACTATGGTGATTGCAACTACATAAATGTAGTAAACATTTTTAACGGGTGTGGTTAAGCTCCAAGAGACATGGGGGAGGGGGGGGGGCCCTATTCCTAATCATCTTCCTATATCCCTGCACATACACATTGAGTCCAGCTCTATATCATAATTAAGTTCGTAAGGGTTGCCTTGGTAACCACTTTTAGTGAGAACATTATGTTTGATGTTTTAGAGCTTCTGAGGTAATGCTTGAATATTCCACATGAACACACCCGTTGTTCTGATATGGAGTCATCAACGATACATTGCAATAAATAACAATTTTAATCAACTTGTTCCACATATATATCCTACGTTCTTATGGTTACCATATGTATTAGATATTCATCACTACACTGAGGGATAAAACATTTTGTATGTTGAATTCCTGTTGGATAATAATAGAGTACTGCGAGTAAAACTTCTATAAGATATTTTATCAATTTCATTAAAATTTTATACCAAATGTCTATTTACAATACAGTTAGAATGAAAATCATTAGTAGGCTGAACCGAATTTAAAAAATTATTATTTAACACATGGTCACCCATTAGCTACCTACCAAGTTTACACCTACTGCTGAGAATATTATAGCAAAATTATTGTCACTGCAAAATGCAACTAGTTATTTGCAATGAAGTAAGGAAAGTGGGGGGCGGGGGCTTCATGGGCTAGAGGCCCCCCCCCACCCCCCCAAATATTTGGGAACAACTTAGACATGTAATTTCTAGCATAAACACCATCGCAATCACAAAACACATGCCCTTGGAGCCCTCACATACTGAAGCATCTTTCCACAACACTGATTTAGCTTATGCTATATGGAATTATATTTTATAAATAACTCTTACAATGATGTAATGAGAGTACAACTTGCATGAAGAAAGAACCAAAAGTTGACCACTCCGTGCTGTTCTGATCCTGATTATGAAACTCCCAAAGAATAGCTTATTTGGCATATATACCTAATCAAGTAACTTGTACAATGAAAGGTACTTTATCCACAAGAAAAGCTAAACATGCAAGGACACTCACCAATAGTTTCAGTGCAAAAACCAAACACCAATAATAAACTACTCAGCAAAACTTGCTAAGCTGACTGCTTCAACTTTTCTCAAAAATTCATCAGAAATTTTTAAAAAGGGAATTGTTTAGTTGAATACAACACCTTAACTGTCAGTAATCTCCAAAATCAGAGCATAACGTACAGACTGACCGACAAAATAACACAACTGCTAACTATAACCATTTCGCGCATGCACGCATAGCATCACTGCAATTAACATCCAATATGGTTTGATTGGTTTCTGGAGGGTTGAAAGCAATTTTGCTTCAATGTTTACTAAGTATAGTTACACCAATTAAAGTTGCTATTCTGTAAAAAAAATTGAAAGGCAGCACATTTAGTTGCAATTACTGCACTAAATGAAGCACTAAATGCACCATACACTAGCTAGAAATCACAAAAAACCTTGGAGCAAAACAATAATTTATTGATTGTTCTAATGAAGTATCTATACAACTCCAGCAATGAAAACGATAAATGTAAATGTGGTCTTCATGAGAGAAAAGCTAAACAGGATAAGACACTGACCGGTATAATATTTTCTATGCAAAACTTCACTGCTGCACTTGGTTAAAAAAAAACTTTACAGCAAAGTCAAACTACAGCAGGTAACAAGAAATATTTCTCATGTGAATATATGTGCCAGTAGGGGGTGTTTTATTGCTCTCTTGAACATATACTTTGTGAAAGCAACTGCTGCAATTCTTCTTTTCCTTCTTCTTCTTCGGTTGTTATACTGATAGCTATAATAATAATTGTAGGATTTATGTATAATATAGACGATTCAAAATGGGCTCAAAAATTCTGAAATACAATATTTGAATAAAACTAAATGCTATAAGTAAATAAAAAATATGTAATCTAATATTGCCTACACATAAAAAATATACTTTTATTGACATAAAAATAAACATGCTGTTATTAAAATATGAGCCATTTCTTTTTTGAAGGTGAAATGTCAAAAACTTCAAAGCCTAAATCTAGTCTTCTCTTAAGTTTATTACACCTGCTTGCTTCTTTCAACTTGTCTATAGCAGTTACATCATCTCTTGTTACAATATCATGTACAACAATGCTACGCCATGATCCATTATTAGCTCTTCGACTGATGTAAACTGTTATTAATTCATGACATTCCTTGAAGTTAGATAGTATTAATAGTGCTCCTTCTAGATCAATATCATTACATGATATGTCAAAATATCTTAGATGAGTCACAAATGAAAGATTTCTAGCCAGATGCTGAATACCTTCATAGCCAATATTGTTGTGTGATAGATCTAGATTCCGTAACTGAGAGATATGTTGAAATGAACTGGATAAACTAATTACTCCTTCAGAACCAATCATGTTATGCGATAAATCTAAATTTTCCAGAGCAGAAGGATATTGAAATGAAATAGATAAACCAGTTGCTCCTTCAGAACTGATGCTGTTATGAGATAAATCCAGCTCTTTAAGCTTAGAGAGGCAATGAAATGAACTAAATAAACTAGTTGCTCCTTCAGAACCAATCATGTTATGCGATAAATCAAATTTTTTGAGACCAGAAAGATATTGAAATGAAATAGATAAACCAGTTGCTCCTTCAGAACTGATGCTGTTATGAGATAAATCCAGCTCTGTAAGCTCAGAGTGGTACTGAAATGAACTTAATAAACGAATTTCTCCTTCAGAACCAATATTGTTGTGTGACAAATCTAGTTTTCTGAGCGCAGTGAGGAAATGAATTGAACTTGACAAACTCTTTACTCCATTATTGTCAATGTCATTGTGTGATAAGTCAAGTTTCTCTAGATACTCGAGATGTTTAAATGAACTTGCCAGACTAGCTGCTCCTTCTGAGGTAATAGTATTCATTGACAGGGAAGTAGTACTTGAGTTAACATCATCAGATTCACTAGTGGCAAGTGTGAGATCTTCATTTCTGGCACAACTATTTTCAAATCTCAACTCACGAAGTCTGATGTCAGCTGTTAGACCTCTAGCTAATGCCTTAACACCGTCATTAGTGATGTCAGTAAAAATAATACAAAAAAAAATGTTTTGCAAAGATGAATTTGACAAAGCCTTAAATAATGTCTCAATGCTATCAGGTGTGGAAGATAGTGATAAAAAAAGTCTCCAAAGATGATTCAAACTTTTTAAATTATCAACTAACAGTTGACATTGTTCACAAGATATATTTTTTAATTTAATTTTTAACCAAGAGAGGCTCTCAGATTTTAGTATTTGAATGAGATAATCAAACCCAACTGTAGATATTGAAGTATAAATGACTAGTGTAGTAAGGTGGCAGAGATTTGTTTTGGAGATATTCTTGAGTAAAATGTTCAGTTTATTGTTATCATTGGGTAACTCACCAATCCACAACTCTCTTACTGGCATAGTTGCATTACATATGACATAACTGAGAGCTAACAAGTCACTGGGAGTTAGTGTGGTCCACATTAAATCAAAGCGACCATCAATTTGTTTTGTAACTTTGTCGCAAACTATTTGACTTTGTGATTCAAAAGCATATTTTATTCGTGACACCAAAGAGTCCCGGTCATAATATTCTTCTTTTATTAAAAATATTTCTTTAAACTGTTTCATGCCTGGCTGAAATGATACTAAGCCACAATAAAATACCCATACTGTTTTCATAACTATCAATCTTGAGTGCTCCTTAAAAATTTTAACTTGTTTTGATGTACTTAAATGGGCAATGTAATATGCTGCTAGGAATTCCTGTAGGGTCAAATGTAGAAAAGAAATGTTTCTTGTATTGCCAGTGTTTTTAATTTCATGGTAAATGGTAAGCAATCCGAGACAGTTGGAATCATTGGAAGTTTCCTTACAGCCTAGATATGATGCTACTTCATCTGAGGTTATAATTTGATTAGAATTTACGGTCATACAATGAGCAAGTTTGCATATATTGTTGAAATACTCTTGAAATTCTCCTTTTAATTCTTGCAAAGAATTTAAACTTATTTGTTGATGTTTAGTTCGTAGGTGACGTAAAATTAGAGATCTGGTGAACTCTTTGTAAATTCTAGTTTGTGTAGATAACTGACTTACACTTTCGGAGTCGTAGAGATAGCAAATCATAGCACAATGAACTGGCAAGTAACACATATCCATCACATTAGGATGAGAATGTAAATATTCTTTAAGAGAATCTTTGACAGACTGACTGTTTGTTGTATTACTGCATTCAGAACAGCTACTGCTGAAAGGAAAATGATCAATGTATTCCATAATTTCGTTTTCACTAAAACCAAATACTTCTATTCTCTTCGAAAGAACATCCTCTCTTACAGACTTAGAAGCTGATGGGCGTGAAGAAACTATGGTCATGGCTAGATGAAGTAACTTCTTATCCAAAAGTTGATAAATTACATTACTCTCTTTGTCTTGACAACGATACTCGTCCAATCCGTCAATTACAAAGACTGAGTTTTCTCCATTGGACTCATGAATAAATTGACATACAGACTTCAATTCTTGGTCATAATAAAACATCTTTAGCAGATCAGACAAACTGTGGGCTTGAGAGTTATTAAATTCCCTGAGTACTACAAGAAATACTAGTTGAGCTCCATGTAGAGTTTTCCCATTAGCCCAATCTTTTACAATTTTATGGACTAGAGTAGTCTTTCCACTTCCAGGACGTCCTTCTAGCATTATTAACTCACTGCTAGATACTTTAAATACCTCCTCGTACTTAACTTTACTTTTCTTAGCTTTTATGTCGTCAATATCTCCACGCACAGAATAATCACAACTGTATTTGGAATCTTCAGGTGATATAATCAAACCTAGGTTTATAAATTCTTTGGAAACTTTAGGAGGCCAAGTGTCATGAGAATTTGGGATTTCATTTTTACTCAAGTATGCATCTAACAGCTTTTTCTTCCCAAGTGGAAACAGAGTCTTTACAGTTATTTTTTCACTGCATACTTCCTTCTCCTGATCACTAACACAGCACGTGTATTCTCCCTCTGTTACTCTACAGGCTTTGCTAATGACAAGCATATCACTATGGACTCCCGTATAATGAGAGCTATCTTTTATAGCCATTTCATTCTTCTTCCACTGGTATGACACTGATTTTTTGGGAATAGCTTTAACAAAAAGTAAACTAGACTTACCTTCTGCTACTTGAACTGATGCATTAGACATACCCGTAATAACAGGATTCTGATTAAACATGGCTAAGTTTTGAGCCTTTTCAAGAGAAGTCAGTGAGTCTTTCTCCAATAGTTTAGCAGCCTGTTTAAACTTATGTTTTAACTCCAAGCTTAAGTTTGTTTCTCCTACAACTTCACTTGCCAAAGACTTCTCAAGTCTAGTCATAGCTCTGTCTGGATAATTTTTTAACCAACAGTTAATGACATTGTACAAACAAAGCTTTACATTGTTATTTTTGCAATTTTCTCTTTCGTGATCTTTTAAACAGAGAGATATAGCGATGAGTTCCCATTTGGGACTTGCATCAACTAATACTTCAGCTAATAAATTAGCATCCCCAACTTTGAAAGTAATATCTTCTTTGGAATCACTATCAATTAAATCTTGACCAGACATTGCAACTTCATTTTGTTCTTTATTAACACTTTTTAGTTGATCCCTGAGGTGGACAGAGCATCCATCAAGGGATGACACCACTTGGACAAAGCTATCCCATGTACTGACTCCAGATTGCAAATTCTCACAAAATACTCGTAATACGTATCGAATGAGGACTTCTACTTCTATACTTTCAACTTGCAAATTACTGAATATAGAGTATGCAATATTAGCTCTTTGACACAAATTTTTTATAAAAAGTTTAAGATCCACACTAGATAATCCGTGGACAATATCGTCCTCATTATCTCTTACATAGGTAAGGTAATCCTCATTGTTCAAACGAGTAGACATGTTCTAGTAAAATTAAAAATTAAACTGTAAACAAATATGATGGGATCTCTTTTTTATATTGCATCATCTCATATTTACTCCTATTTTGGATTGCTAAAAAAATACATTTTTCTAGTCTCACATAGCAATACCATTTACCAAACCTCTATGGGGAGAAAGAGTCTGGTGACACTGTACCACCACATCAATGCTTTACCATCAGAAGTTATAGTGTAATTTGTGGTCAGATGCACAGTGCCATTAAGGTGGATAGTAATTGCTGATAGGAAAATAGTGGGCATAAGCAACATGAATGTCCGAAGTCTTTATTTGCATGAGATCATGCAGCAAGGTAGGCTACAAAAACAACTTGTCATATTCTGTAGCATTTACTTGTATATTTCCATCATGCCACCATCCCATGTGCTGCAGTGCTATTGTAAATCACTAGTACTATCTGTCAACTCTCTCTCCAATTTTTTTCCTGGTTTTGGTGCAATCAGACAATTTCCTTTCCACATTAGCTAAACACACAGATTTAATACCAGTCATTTCCTTATGTTCACTTAGCCAAATTTATAATTCCAAAGAGGTACAAAAGTAGGTGGGTTGGTGGCAATGGGTGCAGCATGGAAGTGGTGATGCAGCTGAATATGTTCACTTACAGATTGGATTATATTACAAACTAAGCATCAGTGTCACCAGACCCTTTTCGAGCAATTTGGTCCAGCTATGCCAGACTAAAATTTACTCAATATTTTTGCTGAAGAGAAGTAAACATTATAATTTGTTAGGCAATATAATAATTAAGAAAAAGTACAAACAATTATTTCTAAGATTGGCATGTGATGGTACTCTTGTGTACTTTATATGCTGTCAGATATACACTGACAGTTAGCTCAAATTTGTAAATCCCGGAAATATCTAGCTTCATTATGCTCATCTAATAAATAAATAACATACAGTGCATACAATATGCAGGTATGACCACTCAACAGGGTTCTTCAACAGTTAATGTGCCTGTGAGAATCTATATAATAATAGGCTTGTGTGTCAGTAGTGAGTGAGGATGACAGTATGTGTATTGTGGGGCCGGAATAGGCCAACCCAGCATTTATAAACTCACACACTAATTATATTCATAGTCATGCCACATTGTAGTAGTAATTGATACTTCTGGGATTACCAGCTGAACTGGACTCATTGTTCACTGTCTTTGTGTAAAGGTGGGGGCCCCCCTCTACCTCTCATCTACCTACTCCTAAATAGTCACTGAGCAATGTAGATTCTTTGTCCATTTGACCAACTGAGCTTGTTTGTGTTACTGCATGTCTTTTAATATAACTTTAACCATTATTAATTGACCAACTGTGGGATACTAGCAAGGCCTGTCAGTGGAACTGGTGGCAGTCAACCTTATCGAACTATCAGAGGATACTAGGCACCACATGTATTCATCATGAATTATTCACGAGCTGATCAGAGTTGGTAAAGCATCACCATTACCTGAATGGGAAAGCAAGGAAAAACAATTGATTGCAAAAGAAGGCAGCATATGGGGTCCGAACCCTCGATCGTCAACTCCACATGTCGCATGCTCACCATTGAACCATCCAGAACAAGCACTTTAGTGAATCCAATAAATTAAATATTGTGATAATTGTAGTATATAGGAGAAGACTGGTTTGCAGTTTCTGAAAAAAACGTTATAATGTTTTGACTGCATTAGGCTGTGTGTTAACAACAAGTAATTTGTAAGGAAAGATTTGTGAATAACTTAATTAAATCTTAGTTTGTCAATAGTCTGCTCTTTAAGTAAAAGTATTGCATACTTACATAACAATTAGCTTTGATTGTATGAAAATTAAGTTTAGATGTATATCAGAAATAAGATCTCTAGAAAATATTGAGGAATAACTTTGGTTCTTATGATGAGTTTACCATTAAATGAAGATCTTGAAGAGGTGAGAGGCACACTATGTTTACTCTAATGCTTGTGTATAAACAGCATAGACTGATCAGTCAAGTTTTAGGATTACCTATCAAATTTAAAGATAATTATAGAGTCTGTTATATACTCCTTAGTATGCATTTTTATGCACATGTACGAGGCCATAGAGCAAAAATTGGCAAAAGATAGAAGTGAAAAGTGACATCCTGAATTATGGACTGACTTACCACAACTAATATAGTTAACATTGACCATATGAACTATATGGTATTTTCACTATTGTGAATCTAAGACAAAAAAGGCTCAAATTTTTCTGTTACACTTAATGATGTAATTAAAGAAAAAACTTGGAGCATTTGTCCAATACATATATACTATCTAACTAATAAATTTCTTCAACTCAATATAAATAACTACATCTGTAAAGCTAATGAGGTATCTTGGTGTGCAACTTCTTGTCACTGAATATTTAAAAATTGATTCTACTCTAACTGCAGCTCAACTAGAGTCATAAAAGTTTTAAATAATCCATAGACAGATGCATAGATTAACATTATTAAGGCTGAAGGCAAACTTGATTCCTATATTAAGTTACTTTATCATGCTGTCATTTTTAATTGTAGATCATTTAATTTGTAACAATATTAAGTCACGCTTACAATCTTACTTATTTTGATGAACAAGGAATAAATTAATGACAAAAAATATGACAGTGGAATTTTGTAATTGTAAGCTACCTTGGATCATAGCTGGTTGAAACACAAAGAAATTATTCAGACTCTGAGGATGCACCAGGGCCTGAGGCTACCTAAAATTACTACTGTGATTAACACTGAGAACGATCCAGAAAGTAAATAGGTGTGGGCTATATACAGTTGCACTGTGCAGTGCTAATGGTCCAGTGACTTAAGTGGGAGTGGGCACAATGCAAGCGGGCTCAGGTTAATATTCATCCCCATGTGGGATTTTACAACAAACTCTTTGGATCCTTTCAAGCAACCGGTGCAGTATCAATGTTTTATCTACCCATTATACAACAAATTTGTGTCCGTGAAATGCAGCTGTGCCTTTTTCTCCATGACAACCCTGATAACATTCTTGTTACCAGACCTTCCTCATTTTCAGTCCCTTGAGCCCTTTATCTGTGGAAAAACACAAGTCTTAGTATTGGCGCAGTTGATAAGACATTGTTTAAGCTCTGGAATTTAAGTAGTGGTTGAATTGAACCAAACAAAAATTCTTTTTTTACACAGTATGTTTAGAAGCAGCAGATCGAGCATAGACTATGATAGCTTTCGTGTGGCAGAAGTAATGTCAGCATTGCCTATGCGATGTTGGCCTGTTTACTAGGCCTGATTATACAAGAACAGGTTCAAGGTTATTAAAGAGCTCAATACACAGACAAACTGAACTGGCTGACATAAACAAGAAGTGCAATGTAACAAGAACGATAAAGTGCCATCGATACCAAACCAAAGTGTTGATAGGGGTGGAGCATTTGACTTGGTTCATCCAAATCATACTCACTTATCATTATACACATTTTCTTGTGGCGTGACAGGATGGAGGTAATTTGCATAAGAAAAACTTCTTGCATATAAAAGTACCGGTTTCAGAATCGAATCTTGTGTACTGCTCAGGATTGGAAGAATGACACTTTGAATCATACTCTGCCAATGCTTGGAATTTACCCAGTAATCAATATTAAGAGTATAATATGCACTTTTGCAAAAACAATCAACAATTGTTCATGTGTTAATAGTAAACAAGAATTCAACAATGGCTTGCACACAATGACAAGTAAATTATATACAAAGAATCGGCTTCTAAGCTTTTGTTGTCAACACGCAATACTGCAGTGAAATTTAAAATGACTGGGAATTAGATGAACATCCAGTCTTTATTTTGGTAGCTGCTTTCTAATAGTAGTACTAGCCGACTCGCATAAATAATATATCTGAGGCAAAAGCTGGATTAAGTTTGACACTCCCAAGCTACTTTGGCTTATCTCAATAATGGGTACTTTAATCCATCATCACTTTCATATGTCTAACTAGATATTACAATAATAGGTTCCATTTTAACTCCCAATATATCACACCTTGGCTCTACAAATTTACTTGATCAGTCTGGAGGCAACCCACAGAACATTTTGCAGGGATAGCAAGGGAAGAAGCTGGATGTGCATGAAAAGTCTGTTGGAAATAATGGCCATTCCAGAAAGTAGATGAGGTTCAGACACTCAATATAGTCACACATCTAGCCAGAGTTGGACCAGAATAGTTGAAGACAAACAAAGAAGTAGGTGTCGAGGAAGAAATAGAAGCAGGAGAGTGACACAAGAGAATGATAATACAAAGAAGTAACTGGAAGTACTAGAGCATGAAACTATATTTACCTGCACCTGTTTTCTTTCTTAAAACTGTGTGCTTCACTGGTAGTAAGTTGTCTCCACAAATGAAATAATTTTATGTATGGTCCATTTATTAATAATTAACCTATCAATGTTATCCCCACAAAGGTTAAAATATCCTATTAATAGAACTTTTGACTAGTAACACAATAATTATAACTAGCAAGCACCCCACCACATAGTAGCGCTTGACATAATTGCAAAGTAAGAATGCAGTAGTACAAGTTATCTTGCTCACTTATCATTCTCTACCATTGGTTAAGGTTACATAAGTTTCCCTCCCCTACTCTCTTTTTTCTGAGCTATATCTGAGCTTTTCTTCTACCCCACCTCTCCTATCTTCAGCTCTACTTCTTGAGTCATGGAACCCCCTTTTACTTTGTCTATATCGCCTGCTTCTGAATTTTTCTCCCACTTTGAGAAACTTTTGACTTCTATTTCTACTTTAGCCTTTCTAACCCCTGCCCAAAGAATAAGTTTGATACATGCACAGTGAGTAGCGATGTTACATAGCAAGTTTAACTATATTCGAGATGATGCACGGGTGTATGCGCACACATAAAAATTAACGAAATGGGAATAAACTAAAGTACAGGAAATGACTAAAATACAGGAAATAAGATAAGATAGGGAATAAATGCATATAATTAGTAATGTTCAGATTATGAGGTATAATACAGGAGCTGTAATACCAGAGAAATTTGTTTATTAATGTCCTACAGTCATGCTTCAGCAAAATAGTAAGCAAAAAAGCCTGTACACAGGGGGTGGTGTGTGGGGGAGAAGGACTGGGGGTTCAGATAGGTTTAGCTGAATGCCCACCACCTTGAAATTAATGATATTTATCTCCACAAATGAAATAATTTTTGCGAGTTACATTCATAATCAAAAAATTAGCCTAAAACATTTTTCCCATAAATATTCAAATATCTTTTTAATGGAACTTTTGTTGAGTAACACAATAATTATAATAAACAATTACATATACAAAGCTTGAAGCTATTATTCTATAATGCTTATGTTAATTTGATAAATCAACTTCCTAAACTTAAATACTACAAATACTTACTTTTGTAGAGCTGATGATAAATTTGGTGTAAAACTTCCTTTATCGAGTATTCAGTTGATGCTACTTTAGCAAGACCTAAACTATAGCCATAAAATGTTTAGATGAGTCATTAAAAAGAAATACATTCATGAAAGAGCTAAGAATCTGTCAAACTAGATAGTCAGACAAAAAAATGAACAAAACCAAAAATACAACAAGCAAAAAAATAATAAAACTATGCCTATTCTTATAATAAATGCATTTTGTTTTTATTCATTGCTAATTTTTTACCTATCATACACTGATGTTTAATGTCAACTATTAGTGAAATATCCACAGCTATTTTTTTTATCCTTATCACTAGCGTATAATAATGAAACAATACAGATGTTTTGACATGTATGCAGATGTCATCATCATCACCTGCATAGAAGTCAAAATGTTTGTATTATTTCATTGTTATAATGCTAGTTTTAAAGAAAACGTATTGTAGTATACATATTGTTCCTAGCAACAGCAGATTTTTTAAATATTGGTTAAATACTAAGATTTTACTGAAGGTGACAGCAGACAAATAATGGATGGGGCCGAAAAGCCTGAGTGAATTTTAATTAGCAAAGATTACCTAAGTTCAAATGAGAGAAACTATCCGGAACTATCTGCAGTCTTTAGTGCTTTAGGTTCCTGTTCTATCCTAATCCAACATTTGGTTTGATGTTATATATACAGGTTACACAATGACGAGGAGGTCGGTACAACATTTACACAGCCATATAATAGTGTTAATCCCATACCGACCTGACAGAGTGGTGCAATCAACTTATACTATGGCTCTATGGAAATATTAATTTTGATTGGAGACAGGTATTAAATATTTAACACCACAAATTCAGTAATCTGATTGTATACTTTGAATGTACTGTGATACAAGTTATAGTAAAAACTAAACAATACATTGTATTTAAGAACATTAAAGAATACATTTATATTAAGAAAAAAAGTTGCTATACTTTACAGGATATACAAAAACACTTATTTAATGCTATTCTTTTTAGGATAACAATATTTATAAGCAATAAAATAATATATGAGTGGTATATTAATATGTCTACTGTCATATTGGTCATAGTAAAGGTTGGGGTGCTGTGAATGTCATTTAATCATCTAACATCATTTCCAACTGTAACTGGCATGAAGTCAGTGTCTGCAAATTAGTATAAAAACCTTGACAATATACCATAATCATTCATATATGCTTGAGGCTTTATATATCTCGAGTGGCAATTCAATTCTAGTTTTTATATTGAAGGGGGCTTCTAATCAGTTATGTTTTCTTAGCCGGTAGCAATTAGAGTAGTTTTACAAACAATGAAATAAAGAGAGCATTGCCTTTGCAGCACTGTCTACTTTATGCTTGCAATCCTTACCAAGTGTAGAGCACAAACACCAGTTCTAAGAGGAAAAGTTGCAATTATGATTTTGCTCAGCAAAATTGTGAGTATTGACTGCTTTAGTCAAAAGAAGTTAAAGCTGCCATCACATCCTTTGAGTGCGAAAACCCCGCGGAATAGGCCATGGTTTGCTAGGTTGTGTTATACTTCATCTACCCCCCCCCCCCCAAACCCACCAAGTTATTATACTTGTGTAGGCCAGCAAGTACTACTTAGAGAAAGCACCACCAAGAACAAAGACTGGAAGTCTATCATCTCAAGAAGTCCCATCACTATGTTTGACTTAACTGCAACACTGCATGGCTACTGCTCAGGTTTAGCCCAATTATTAATTATTCTTTATCATTTTCTTTCCCTTGTTGTATGCCATAACAATAAGTTTTTGTTGAATTCTATTTTAGAATTTTTTTATAAACTCACCTTACCACATGAACTGAAGTAAAATTCCGTATATTAAAAATATCTCATCGTTATAGGGTCGACACTTTGTGTCCCTAAGCCTTGGCAAAGTTTGAACCATGGTCATTTGTCCATTTCCGAGCAATACACGAGAGAAGACTCTGGATCCCTTGCTTTTGTGCGTGATAATTTTTTATTGAAAGTTGACTCCGCCCCTCCCCAACAGTATGTGTGCAATGGTAAGTGATTCATAGCTGCATTACACGAGCACTAATTTGTTGCAGTGTAGCATAACTTTGTGATATACATGCGACTACTCAGTTGGAGTGTGCCACTAAAGGCACTCAGGTGTTTCAATGTGATTGCACCCTTTAAGTAATGACTACTTATCAACCGTATCTTCACAACCAAAAACTTCAGGGTGACTGAAGACTAAATATTGTGTGACTAAACAAATTGTGTCATTCAAATATAGCACACATGATTTTTCGCATTAATTTCTCTCGAGTGCAAACTACGTACCAGAGAAAAGAATGCTAAGTTTCATGTTGTGGCTGGCTTCCTAAAAGACTAAAAGGGAACTTAGTAGTATCAATTGTTGTTTAAACTTAATTTGTTAAATACATTGTGAACTACTTGCTAAGTAATCTTTCATCCCATTCTTATTATTAGTAACAATTTTGTAAATAACACTGCACTCTTCTCCCTTATTACACATATTAGAATTAATTGGAAGTGTAGACTTAAAATATATTTTAATCAGACAAGCAATATCTTACACTTATCAGGAGACATTTGATAAAGGAAGTAGGTAAATTCATTAAGAAGAAATGAAGTGCACATGTGAAGTTAAGATTCCTGGTAGTGTAGACAACATGAGCTCTTTGTGGTCTTTTTTTATTAAGGAATTTGAAATAACTGCTTCTACTATGCTGCAGTTTATTATGGGACTGTGCAGCACGAAATCAGAAGTTTTCTCCAAAACCATTTTATCATGCAAAAGATGAGGCCATATCACAAGTGTTTGCACTGGCTCTGTTACACATGAAGCATTGTGGCCGAGACGACTTTTAGTGGAGATAAACTCTGAATCATCAGATGAGCCAACTGTCATTTTCGAGGAATACCAGCCGCCAATTGCCATGACAAAGTCTCCACAGTTTCATGAACAAACCAAGCATATGTCAATCAAGTATCATTATATTAGAGTTGAAATGCTCAAAGGATCAGTCAATGTGATTTATTGTCCGACAACAGACATGGTTGCAGATGTACTAACCAAAGGATTGTGAAAGGAACAATTGGTGACACTACATAATAAAACGGGGCTAGTCCAGTGTTCTGGCTATTGAGGAGGAGTGTTAGAATAGGACACTCTTAGAATACTGTCATATCATATTGATGTTTGGATGATCCTTACCTTGTTAATGTTTACCTTTTGTATATAAATCATTGTGTGTGTGGTATTGTATCTGATTGAATCATTAAAACTAACAATTCTTACCCCTGTAATCACTTCCAAAAGGCCATTGAAATGCAAACTGAGTTCAGCCATCTTTAAAAACTAATCATGCATGTACTTCAGTTGGTACTTAAGTGTAAGATCAATGTACTCGTACTTATTCAAGTCAATTGCAAACTTGAGGTATTTGTACTCATACCCACACATTACAAATTTACAGGTACCCTTAAAGCACCAAAATACTTTCAAAGTTCTATGCCTGATGGCTGGCCGGTATATCCACTGGCCATGCAACTTTTCCCTAAAATCTAGAGCATCATTCATGTTTTGTTTTCAAAATTTCAGTGGTAATTGTTGAGCTTACTCATTGGCCATTTCTTCAGTTTACTGATGGTAAATATTATCACATAATATGTGTCACTGCTTTTTAGGTAAAGTGAATTAAACCAGTAGAGATAAGTAAAAGTAATATTCTTAATATTAATATTCTTCTTGGCGAGCAAGCCTAAAATTACAGTATTGTTAAATGATTGATTTAATTTCTAACACTCAAGCTACTAAAAAGGTCTAGTTTTTTTTAAATTATGTATATATAAGGTAACAGGGTTTCAATACCATAGTAACCACTTGTCGTAATTGTTTGAATTGCAAAAGCTACAACAAAACCAATAGAACAAGTCATGTCAGTTAAACATTTTCTCTGTGATATTCTGTTGTTAAGTAGTAGTAGTAGTAATGCACAGTACTTTCACACAATTGGTCATAACTACACAAAGCTTACTTTGTGATAAGTCTAGGACAATGAATTTTAGAATTGTAACTTTCAACCCACACTAACTAAGATAGAAAAGGAACTCGGGTAAGTTTTTAAGTTTTAACTACACCCGCAAAAGAATAATTCAAAACAGGAAACTATTAGATTTTACCATAATTAGAACATACAAATGCTTGCCTTTTGTGGCAATCATAGCTGTATTTTCTTTAAACATTATCATGTATGTTTGGCAAATAATAAAATAGGAAGATTCCTAGTAGTGCAAAAATGTCCATTCTGCAAACCAACAACGCTGGATAAACCTCCGATCTAGGTTTGTTTTTTCAAAAAGATAGCTTTGAAATAGTAAGCAAAGAATCAAGCCAGCTTGGACTTCCCTAAATATCTTCTAAAGGCTCGATATTAGCTATTTAATCCCAGCAGAAGTCATTTCGACCTGAACGTTCCATGTCAACCACCCAAGTTTGAAACTACCACGAGATCAGGTATGGAGTAGATTAATTAATACATATGCCCCCTTTTTGTTCAAATATTGATGAAGCCATGGTCGCTCGGCCGCACTCGTTCCGATGCCCCTGCAGTGCCCGTGACATACAAGAATGCTTGTGTGAATAGTAAACGGCAGAAAAGCACATTAATTTGTTACTTTTTTAATACCATAGTAGCCTTTCGCTATAACATTTTGTGACTTGCAAAAAACAAGAACTTCTAAAGAATTACTGCACAGTGTTGAATATAACAGTAATTTTTTAAGACCTAATTGCATCTTGTGGCATTCAGAAACAGCCTAATGAAAAGATTAATAATTTAGTTTCCATGAATGATACGGGATCGCTATACGAATAGATTCTGTATAGTAGAGGTATGGGAAGGGGTAGACCACGAAGCAAACACAAAAATGCGAGGGTCAAAGTACAAAATAACATACGTAGGTACACGCATATATATACATAAACAAATATTCCCGATTTTCAATTGTGTTACCCCTGATAGTGTCTCGCTTGCTTCACTCACTTGCCAATGAAAGATGTATGTATGTCATTTGTACTTTGACCCTCACGTATTTTTGTCGACCCTGTCCCAAATTTTACTCAACAGAATCTTCTGGTTTATCAATCATTACCCATATTATCATCCAATGGAACTGAATTGTTTACCACGTTGAATTCTCTTTTGCGAGTACAGTTAAAACTAACAGACTTTACTGGAGTTCATTTCTATTCAATGAGTGGCTGTGGTAAGTCAATGCACCATTTGTTGCATTTACAGTCGAACCTCCCTACAACGGGACTCCGAGAAGCGGTCAGACTCTCAACAACGGTCAGACCGTTGGGAACGGAGTATTTTCTGCATGTATGTAATGGATTTTTTGACTCCAAGTAACGGTTGACTCTCTACTCCGGACAACGGCCAAGCTGTGTGCCCCAAAATGTAATGTCTTGTACAACATTTACTTCTTGGGACGGCCAGTTAGCCACACCCAACTTATTGATGCCGCCATTTTGCCTAGCCTTTCAATTTTAGCTTGCCACGCCTAACTAATTTATGACTTGTGTGCCTTTCAATTTAATAAAAGACATAATACTAAATGAATGCTAATACTAATTTTACATTCATTACAGATGTCCCTCTATTAACTAGTTCTCTCATTCGGCAGACATAAACAGGTGGGCCGAACACGCGGTAGATACAGGGCACTTCCAGGCCATAACCGGCGCCTTTGTTCACTCTCTCTCCTTGGACCATAGCGTGTGCTATCTACTGGATCCACGTCAACATGCGAATCAGAGGAAACTTGAATTGAATTCTGGACATTGAGTGAAAAAGAGGAGCCCTGGACTGATCCATAGACAGATCCATTTAAAAGAAGCTTGTTGCTTTTACCTTTAATGTCCTTTGGGTTTGCCCTAGAGGAAATCAAAGACTTTCTCTCCTTTAAGAGAATACTCTCAGAGTTTCTCTTTGAAGGGGTCATATAAGGTTTTATATACACCTTTGATTTGGTCAATTTACTTCGGTTGGATAGGATTACAGACATTTCAGTTGTTCTCAACAACTTCACAAGTAGGGGCTATATTTACCCATTCTCGTGCAATCTCTAACGGAAAGCTTAGAGATATCAGGCATAATACTGATATCACTTGCTTTTGATCACTGTCTAACCTAACCTGAAGTGAAGTGCCTTGAAGACATTCATCAATATCATATATCAATAAGCTAAACTTACGTTCCCATATATTTACAAATTCTGCGCATCTTCACTTGCACATACAGTTTCTCTTCTCTTTACTGTCATTATGGAATCTCATTCCATTCCAGCTGACTGGAAGGTACACAAATTATTTCCTCTCCACAAGAAAGGAAATGTATCTGAAGTTAGCAAAAACACACGCCTATTTCTCTCCTAAACATTCTTCATAAAGTACTAGAATTAATAGTCTACTCTAAGATAATAGATTTTATATATCCAAAAATTTCAAAGACACAATTTGGTTTTATCAGAAATAGATCCACTCTTCAACTTCTTCTATCATATACTTTAGTTTTCAATTCTGTGGAGTCAAAGCGACACACAGAAATTGTGTTTCTTTGATTTTGCCAAAGCCTTTGATTCAGTCCCCCACAATGAACTTCTGTATAAACGTTGGCTAACTGGCATTACTGGTCCTCTTTGGTTATTTTTCAAAGATTACTAACAAAATAGAAATCATTTTGTTGAGGTTGAAGGGTGTAAATCTGACTTACTTCCTGTCAAATCAGGTGTACCTCAAGGTAGTGTACTTGGACCTCTGCTTTTTCTTATTTATGTTAACGACATACCGTCTCTCTGCTCTTTTTTGTCTGTGTTTTTATTTGCTGATGATGCCAAACTTATTGCCTCTCTAAACTCTGCAAGTGAGAATTTAGCTCTTCAAAAGGATCTTGACAATTTATTGTCATGGTGTCAATCTTGAAAACTTTCTTTTAATACTTCTAAATGTGCATACATGAACGTCTCCCTATCATCATCTACTAACAACAATTACACTATCGGTAATGATACAATTAAAACAGTGACTCAACAGAAAGATTTAGGTATTTTAATCTCTGATATATAGTTTATCTTGGTCTGTCCACATCAAAGAAATATGCAGCAAAGATTATCGGTCTCTGTATTTAATTAGGCGAACAATTCCTTGCACATCACCCATTAACATTAAGAAGTCCCTCTATCTATCACTTGTAAGATCTCAGCTGACCTACTGTTCCCAGCTATGGTTTCCCAACAAAATACAAGACATTATCTTATTGGAAAGAGTTCAACCGCGTGCAACTAAATACATTTTAAATAATTATAATATTTCTTACAAATTAAGACTTATTCATCTCAATATTTTACCACTAATGTACTACCTACAATTACTAGACCTATTATTTTTTGTTAAATGTCTTAAGAATCCATCTGATTCATTTAATGTATTTAATCACGTCACTTTTCATTCTGGGTCCACAAGATCTTCATCTAATCCAAAAAACTCCGAAATAAGGTCAAACTCTCTACAAAGGCCAAAGGGTTCGTCCCCATGCATGGCTGTTGTTCGGAGGTTCGACTGTATATGCCTTACACAACAGTGTTGATTCTTACTTGAAAATCCATTGTCCGATAGTGTAACTATGAAGGTTAGTTTTGTGTTGGTATGACAAGTGAAGTAGCCTATCTGTGAGTGAAAGTGTTGTAGGATACAGCTACTGCTTAGCTAAAGAATAGCACAAAGTAACATTAGACTAGAAAATGAATATTATTAGTTGCCTTTACACAGCTTTTCTGAATACTATATCAGTAAGCATGTCTTAATAATAGAGTTAAGTGCAAACCTGTGTGGTAATTCCTTAGAAACGTCTGCGATTATTCTTTGTTTTTTTTAAGTCAAATAGTCGCGGCCAGCGGTTACTATGGCATTGAAAGGTCTTTAGCGAATTGCGTAATTTAAAAACTTGACCGGCTGGAATGTCAGGAGTTAAAATTAATCAACAACACTGTAGTTTTATGCAGCCTAACTAGGGGGACTCACTCGCCATTTGTGCCGATGCATACCACCAGTATATATGTATGCATGGACGGTACCTATGTTACTTAAACGCTCACGCAGGACTTTTTTCTCCTAAAGACACGGCCTTTCAGGCTTGACCCCAGTTTCTTCGGATACTACAGCATCAAGCAAGTCTTACTGTAAACTTAAACTCCAAACTGTGAGAGAATTTCTGCAAAGATGCTTGCTTTCCAAGTCACTAAAAGTGGCTGATCACTTTCTATGGCAATAAAGACATTTTACCAGATTGGCAAATTTTTTTTGGGGGGGGGGGGGGGGGCTGCGAATTGCCGATTGTTGGTTGACAAGAGCCACTAGTAGTTAAAATTTCTTAATATTAATGCTAAGGTAACTACCACTACTCAGGGTAAGCTGAGGTAAGTACATAGCTGATTCCATATTTGTTAGCTAAATTTCAAAATAACTCTGGCGTTTGGAACTGAACGCTTGTTGTCAAAAGTGACTGGTAAATTCAGATAATCATGTTTTAAATTTGATACTATACTACAGAAATTAGCATTACTCAAAAAATGAGGTAATAAAATGATTTGTTGGCTAAATTAACGATCTTTTACTTTCATAACTGAGAGCTTGTTGTCAAGAATTGCTGGTAGTTCAGATATTCAAAATAGCTTAAATATGATACTACAGAAAATGCATACACAGGAAATTGAGTTAAGTAGTACGTTAGCTAAAATTACGAAAATAACACTGGCTTTTTTTGTAGCTGAGAGCTTATTCAAGTTGTTACTGGTACTAGAGGTAGTCAGAATTGTTAAGTTTGGTACCACAGAAGTTAGTGTTACTCTGGTAATATAGTACTGTAAGGGGTTGACTATTGAAAATCGGGTATATGTTCTACATACCTATAACGCACACGTGCGCTTTTTTTTTCCGAAAAACACGGCGTTTTAGTCTTAACCCACAATTTCTTCTGATGCTACAGCATTAAGCAAGTCTTACTTCAAAATTGACTCCAACTTGTGAGATAGTTCCAGTGGCTTTATTATATGGTTGTAACAACACTGTGTTATTTGCTTCCTAACAGTAGTGTAGGAAGACGTTTAGGTAAAGGGATGCTCTGAGGGCTCGTTTATTTTGTTGTTGTTGTTGTTTAAAAGTGTTCATGTGAGAATTCACCTTGTTAGATTGTACCCCAAAATTAAGTCACTAAAATTGCTGCATCTGGTTACTATGACATTGGAGACCCTTTACTAGACATGAATTCAAAAACTTGCCATTTTCTTAGCTGCTAAGTGCTGCTTGTAGTCTGGCTGAGCAAGATTGGCCGCTTGTTGGTTATCAAGAGCCACTGGTAAATTTCTTATAAATTGTTGTTGTTGTTTTTATTTCTTTTGCTTTTTAAGTCCAATAGTTGCGGTAAGTGATTACTATGGAACTGAAACCCCTTTACCATATGTATGTAATTTAATAACTCGACCTTATTTTTAGTAGCTGGAGGTTTAGAATTTAAAATTAATCGTACAACACTACTTAGGTTTATGTAGAAGAAATCTGGAGGCTTGCTCGCCATTTGTGCTCAAGCACACCACTAGTAGTACATCAATGATACAAAGTTTAATTGTGCTAAAAAACAAACTTTTGAGCATAAACAAAAACAAATTAATATTAAATGTATTCTCTCTCTTTCACAGGCTTTTATGTAAAGCCATACAGAATTTAGAAGTATTTGGTCGCCAACAGGAATGGAATCAAGGGCCACTTGTATAGCACACCATCGCTATGCCATTGAGCTACGACAACCACCTGGCAAACAAGCACTCCAATTCTGTATTTATACTGTTAAAGGGTACTGCTATGCTACAGTCTCACTCTCAACAGACCAACCAAATTTCTCTATTCTCAAAGATTCTTATCATTCGTTGAATTTTTTTTTTATAGATGAGGAAAAACACTCAACGAATAATAAATTCGAAAAAAAAAGAAATTTTGTTTGTCTGTTGAGAGTGAGACTGTAGTATAGCATACCGCTTAACAGTATAAACACAGAATTGGAGTGCTTGTTCACTGGGTGGTTGTTGTAGCTCAGTGGCAGAGCGCTTGTGCGCTATATAAGCGTTCCTGGGTTCAATTCCTGGTGGCAATCAATTTTTTTTTATAATTCTGTGTTGTTTTAAAAAAAGCCAACATCTAATATTAAATGTTACATGTACAAAACTTGAAGGTTTTACCACATGGGATATTTATCTGACAAATCAATACCCTGACATTAAATACTACTAGTACTTACCTCCTTCGTACAGGTGATGCAACGTGAACCGTTTGGTTAGTGAGTTCACAGTAGATAATATTATAACGAAACTTCAACTACAGCCATAAAATTTTATGTGAAGTCTAAAAAAGAAAACATAATTATAATGCAGCTTGAAGGCAACCCTGCCTTCCACATTAAACTAGCTACTACTTGACCATGCTATTAGTTTTATGGTTGTATATATACTTATTTCACTCGCTACAACCTTTGTATGTTCCTGCAATATAAGTAAATCTTAAATTCATTTTACCAGATGCTTTACTTTTAAACCTGTGGAGTTTATTAGCTGTTCCTTTAGCTTCAGTAAGCTATAATACAGGAGGAATATAACAATATGCTGTAGTTATGCTTCAACATAAATAGCAAGTAAGCAAACCTGTATGGAGGAGGGGAGGGGTCAGATAGATTTAGCTAAACTGCTTCTTTAGGTAAAACACATGCAACCAATGACTGTCACAAAAAAATGCTAATAAAAAGGAAGTAACTGTAGGCACTATAGATACAAACACACTCCTGTTTTCTTTCTCAAAGTTGTGTGCTCCCCTGGTAGTATGTCGTCTCCACAAATGAAACAATTTTATGCGTGTTCCATGTATTTCTAAAAAATAGCCTATCAACTTTTTCCCCATGAAGGTTAAAATATCCTTTTAATAAAAGTTTTAAAAAAATAATAATAATAATAGTAAAATTTGTATAAACAAAAATTTGAAGCGTTTATTATATATACTAATGTTATTTTCACGTACACCAACTTCCTAAGTTTAAACACTACTAATACTTACTTTTGTCTAGCTGACGATGAATATTGGTGTAAAACTTCCTTTATCGAGTATTGAGTTGATACTACTTTAGCAACACCTAAACTATAGCCATAAAATTATTAGATGAAGTCATTAAAGAAACACCTTCACGCCAGAGCTAAACATCAGACGTCAAACTAGAGTCAAACTAAAAATTAAACAAAACAAAAACAAAATAAAAAACAACGTACTGCGATACAAGTTATAATTGTGGTGAGACTGCGAACCTGAGACTTCGGTTCACTGCCACCAGAGTTCACTCTCTCCCTAGGCTAATAAGTTGAGGCTCATAGGTTACTCCTTAACCAGGTACTAGGTTTTAATCTTGTCTAGTTAAGGATATCAAAGTCAGAGATAAATAAATAAACTGTCTCTGTTATGTGGTGTCGTTTCATCACAATAATCTCTGACAAAAAGAACAAGCAATCTATTAGATAATCAATTCCTAAAGCAATGAAAATGGTACATGGAAATGCTGTCTTAATAAGAGAAGAAGCTAAACAGGCCAGAAATACTAAATGGTATACATTTTCAACATGAAACTACACTTCTTTCAACTCACAGTAGCAAACTACACTACAGGCTGCAAGCATTTAATTGCTCATGCGATTATAATGTGATGCTAGTGGAAAGCTTTGCGTTTTCTAGACAATTAGCCTGAAATTCAGAAAAGTAGCGCAATGAAAGGTCCTAAATCTTTGTTCTGAGAAGTTGATACCTAAATCAACGATTAATTGTCAGTAATCTCCAAAATCAGAGTGTGACAGACAGACAGATAAACCGACAGAATGACTACTGTGACCCTCTTGCTATACTTTTATATGATACACAAAAAATAACATTTATTACTTAACAGTATTCATTTTAAGATAATGACATTTATAAGTAATAAAAGAATTATAACTATAAACCTTATCTTCACAACTAAAAACTTCAGGGTGACGAGGACTAAAATAATGCTAGCATTATATTCACAAATTTATATTTAAGCACTGTATCATTATTCTCAGTTTAGTTCTGTCTTAGCAACCAATATTATTATAATAACTTAAAAGTTAGACTGCTGTTAGCTAACTTCATTGACAGAACTCTAGTCGAGAAGGAGTAAAAGGATTATAATTCCCTACAAATGGCATAGTCCAATATCCCTATGGATATAATTAAGGTTTTGCTAAATATGCCAAGTCACCTTTTGATTTATTGGCTCCAGTGAACAGTTATTCTTGGAATATACAAGTTTAGGTACAGAGAGCTAAGAATAACATTTTTCATGGAAAACTTGGAATTCTATTACCTTTAGAAAGCACAAGAATACTAATTGCTTACTTAAATCGTGGTGCTGATTTTGTTGCCAATGTCTAGATAGTCTTACCAGTAGGATTTGATGGAAACTAATGAATTTGAGAGGCAACAATCACCAGAAGTATATCAAAATTCCAGATGGAGCAAAAAGCTGTGAGGTTACGGTCCACAACACGCAGAGAGAAAAGGCAATCAAGGTTAACAAACATGCCTCCCCCTCAATAAGTAGGTCGTACAAGCACATCAATACTTTAAATGAACTACTAATACTCCAGGCTGGCATAATATAACTGGCTGAGTCATTGCTTTTCTGATGCAGTGATAACTTTCTGACACCTACAAGACATTCTTTTGGAAGATTCCAGTAAGAAATAAGATGCTTTCTGGTCAAGCAATGCTGCTGCCTCCACAATATACAACATTAAGCATAATATGGAGAAGTCATAGTCAGCCAGCTGCAAGTGCCATCTCTGTGGTGGGATGGAAAACAGGTAGGCTGCCACCAGAATTCTGACCAGCATGTAGAGAAACCGGTAAAGGCCCACTGGCGTCAAGTACTTTACAGGTTAGCTCTAGGTTCTCAGGCTATCTTGGGGTTCCCCAAGAGTTGCGTTATAATTTGTAACGGGCCTTGACAAAACTGTGCATGAGGTCAGAACTGTATGATACAAGAGAATATGAATAAGTTTGACACATGCATGGTGCGTAGCAATGTTACATAGCAAGTTCAACTAACTTCAAGATGATCCATGGGTGTATGCACACACATAAATTAATGAAATGGGAATAAACTAAAGTACAGGAAATGAACTAAAATACAGGAAATTAAGTAAAATTAGTGAATAAATGCATATAATTAGTAATATTCAGATTATGAGGTATAATGCAGGAGCTGTAATACAGGAGAAATTTATTTTAATGTCCTATAGTCATGCTTCAGCAAAATAGCAAGTAAAAAAGCCTATACATGGGGGAGTGTGGGTGGGGGAGAGGGACAGGGGGTTCAAATGGGTTTGGCTGAATGCCAATCCCCTTGAAATTGATGATATTCATCTCCACAAATAACTTTATGCGAGTTCCATTTTTATCTAAAAATTAGCATACAACCTTCTTTCCATGAATATTAAAAGATTGTTATAACATAACTTTTGGTGAGCAACATAAAAATTGTAATAAAAGATTACATACACAAAACCAGAATATCATGCTAAGTTAATTTGACAAACCAATTTCCTAAACTTAAATAATACTAATACTTCAAGTCAAACTAAAAGAAGCAAAAAATAAATAAATAAAACAATACATACACTTATATTAAATGCACTTTAAGTGTTTCATTCATTGCTAATTTTTACCTATGTACATACATACTAATGTTGTTTGTAAATTTATTATTGAAACACTGAGATTTTGCTGAAGGTGTCAGATTCTAAGGCAAATGCTGGAACTTGGGGCTGAAATGCCAGAATGAATTGTTAAATAGTAAAGATCGCCAAAGATTGAATAAGAGAGAACTATCAGGAACTTTCTGCAGTCCTAAGTGCTTTACATCACTGTTCTATCCTAAACCAACTTGTAATTCAGAGTTATAGTATAGGTTGCAACAAAATATGAAGGTCGGTACAAAATTTACACAATCTAGGGCTGAAGGTCCATAGATAATGTAAATCCCATACAAAACGAACAGAGTGCAGGTGCAACCAACTTGTAACATGGCTGTATCTAGGCTATGCAAATGATAATTTTAATTCGAGACAGATATGAAATATTCATGACACCGCAAATTCATATACCTTCAACGCAAAACTCCACTGCCAGAAACTCCGTTAACTTCCCGTGGCTTAAAGCAAGCTACTGCAGACAACAAGAATTAAAATAGATTGAATTAAATTATTATCTCACATGATTACAGTGTGATGATAGGTGGCATTAATCCCAAAAGCTAGTATTGACATGAAGCTTTCAGCTTCTCAACAATCTTCCCAAAATTCCGAAAACTAGCACAATGAAAGGTACTAAATCGCCATTCTGAGTACTTTATGATGTAAATCAATGGTTAATTGTCTGTAATCTCCAATTCTGATAGAATAAAAGACAAGACAACTAAACCATCTCACGCATGCGCATTGAGGGTTAATAAGGAATAAAGTTGCTATACTTTTATAGGATACATAAAAACACTTACTTAATGTTATTCATTTTAAGATAACAGTATTTATAAGAGATAAAAGAATTTATGAGCAATAAATTATGTCTACTGTCATATATGGTCTCAAGAAAGGTGGGTGTAGCACTGTGAATGTCATTTTATCACCTGACCTCAGTATTACTTGTAGCTGGCATGAGGTCTGAGTCTGCAAAACTAGTATCACAACCTTGACAATAATTATACCAAAATCATTCATGTATGCTTTAAATTCGTATAAAAATAATTTTAAGATGTGTGGGCATAAAGTATGGAGTTGAATAATTTAAAGTCTTACGTTGAGGCTTCATATAATATTGACTGGTAATACAATTCCAGTTTTCACATTTGAGGGGGCTTCTATAATCAGGTGTGTTTACTTAACCTGAAGCTTCTAGAGTAGTTTGGCAGAAAAAAATAAAGAGAGACAGCCTAAGTTCCACAGCCTTCTTTGTGCTTAAAAGTTCTTACCATGTGTAAAGCACATACACCAGTTCTATGAGAAAAAGTAGCAATTTTGATATTACTCAGGAAAATCATGAAAATATACTGACTGCTTTACATTTTGCAGTGAAAAGAAATTAAGTAACGACAACTTACCAAACTTATATTCACAACTAAAAACTTCAGGGTGGCGAGGATTAAATATTGCTACGCCAATTGTGTAAAATAACAAAATATATCATTCAAATATAGCACACATGATTTTTTGCATTAGTTTCTCTCGCAGTGCTAACTGCTAGAGAAAATAATACTAAGCTTCATGTTGTGCCTGGATCCCAAAAGGCCCAGAAAGACAAGGGAAACCTAGTAGTATAAATTGTGGTTAAAACTTAGTTTGCTAGTATATCGTGAACTACTACTACAGCCAAGTAATCTCTCGTCCCTTTCTTGTTTATCCCAATCAACAACTCAGGATCCTATAATGTAATTAATGGGTGTGGTTTGAAATGGCATGGTCCAATATCCCTATTAATATTATTATAATGTTTTGCCAGATGATATGCCAAAGTCACCTTTTGATTTATTATTATTTATTCAGGGAAATCTGGCTAACAAACACACATACACCCGTCCCCTCCAAAGTACGTCATGCATGCGCAACAATACTTAAATGGACTACGAATACTCTAGGCTGGCATAATGTAACTGGCAGACTCGCTGCTTCTCCGATGTTTGTGACAACTTTCTGACAAGCTGCAGTTACTGTCTTTGTGGTGGGACGGAGAACAGGTAGGCTGCCACTAGAATTCTGACCAGTACGTACACAAACTGTCAAAGGCTCACTAGCGTCAAGAACTTCCCAGGTGAATTCAAGTTTCTCAGACCACTCCAATAGTTATGCCATAATTTGGTAACAGGTCTTGACAAAACTATGCACGAGGTCAGAACTGAGAAAATTGTATGCTACAAGGGAATGTGAATAAGTTTGATGCATGCATGGTGAGTAGCGATGTTACATAGTAAGTTCTACTGTATTATAGATAATGCACGCGTGTATGCGAACGTAAAAAAATGATGAAATGGGAATAAACTAAAGTACAGGAAATGAACTAAAGTACAGGAAATAAGATAAGATAGGGAATAAATGCATATATTCAGTAATGTTCAGATTATGAGGTATAATACAATAGAATTATTTTTATTAATGTCCTATAGTCATGCTTCAGCAAACACAGTAAGTAAGAAAGCCTGTACACAGGGGGATGAGGATGGGAAAAGAGGGACTGGGTGTTCTGATAAGTCTGGCTCAATGCCCACCACCTTGAAATTGATGATATTCATCTCCACAAAAGAAATAAAGTTATGCAAGTCCCAATTATTATCTAAATATTTGCTTACAATATTTTCCCATAAAATGATTAAATATCTTTTTAATAGAACTTTTGTTGAGTAACACAATAATTGTAATAAATGATCATACAAAACTGGAAGCTATTATTCTATAATAGGCTTACGCTAATTTGACAACAAACTTCCTAAACTTAAATACTAATAATTACCTTTGTAGAGCTGGCGATGAACTTCAGTGTAAAACTTCCTTTATCGAGTATTCAGTTGATACTAATTTAGCAAGACCTAACCTATAGCCATAAATATTTTAGATGAGTCATTTAAAGAAATACATTCATGCCAGATCTAAAGATGTGTCAAACTAGATCGTCAAAAAAATGAACAAAACCAAAAATACAACAAGCCAAAAAAAACAACGAGAATGCCTACACTTATATAAAACTAAAAAATGAACGAACAAAACCAAATAAAATCAATCAAAAAACAAATGAATAATAAATCAATGTTTACACATATAAAATGCATTTTGTGTTTTATTAATTGCTAATGTATACCTACACATACACTGATGTTTATTGTTCAACTATTAGTGAAATATCCGTAACTTTTTTTTTTTATCTTTGTCACTAGCATAAACAATGAAACAATACAGATGTTTTGACATATTGTATGCAGATGTCATCATCATGATCTGCACAGGAGTCAAAACGACTGTATTGTTTCATTATTGGATTGAAACTTTCTCACTTAAAAGGGTCTAGAGAAGCAAAGGTAAAACGTGAAAAACAATCTTAATTGTCGCTGGGAAATGATGGAGCTTGGGGCTGAAAAGCCTGAGTGAATTTTTACTTAGCAAAGATCACCTAAGATTGAATAAGATATAACTACAGGAACTTTCCGCAGTCCTAAGTGCTTTAGGTCTCTGATCTATCCTAATCCAACATTTGATTTGAAGTTATAGTATAGATTACACCACGACGTGTAGGTCGGTACAAAATTCACACAGAATATATTGTATGATTGTATGCTTTGAACGTACTGCAATAAGCAAAGACTGCACCAAACATTAAACAATGCATTTATAATAAGGAAAAAGTTCCTATAACTTTACAGGATACACAAGAACACTTACTTAATGGTATTCATTTTAGGATAACAATATTTATAAGTAATAAAACAATCACAAGTGGTATGTCAAGATGTCTACTGTCATATACGGTCATAGGAAAGGTGGGGGTGGCACTGTGAATGTCATTCTATTATCTAGCATCATTTCCAATTGTAGCTGACATAAGGTCAGAGTATGCAAAATTAGTGTCACAACCTTGACAATGTACCATAATCATTCTTGAATGCTTAAAATTTGTATAAAATGATTTAAAATGTGTGGGCATAATATATGGAGTTGAATAGTTTCAAAGTCTTAAATTGAGGCTTTATTATATCTCGAGTGGCAATAAAATTCTAGTTTTCATATTTGGGGGGCTTCTAATCAGTTAAGTTTTCTTAGCCTGTAGCAATTTGAGTAGTTTTACGAACAAGGATATAAAGAGAGCCATTTGCAGCACTGTCTACTTCATGCTTAAGCAATCCTTACATAGTGTTAAGCACAAACACCAGTTCAAAGAGGAAAAAGTTGCAATTATGATATTGCTCAGCAAAATTGTGAGTATGTACTGACTGCATAACACTTTGCAGTGAAAAGAAGTTGAGGGTGCCGTCACACCCTTTGAGTGCGAAACCCCCGTGGAATAGGCCATGGTTGCTAGGGCATGTTATAATTCTGCTTTCCCCCCCTCCGAGTATATTTCTGCAAGTCTGCAAATACTACTAGAAGAAAGCACCACCAAGAATAATGACTAGAAGTCCGTCGCATCTCAAGAAATGGCCCCGTCCCTTTTTTTACTTCACGGCAACACTGGATGGCTACCGCTGAAGTTTAGAAACCAATTATTAATAATTTGTTTACCATTTTCTTTCCCTTATGTATGTCACAATGATGAGTTTTTGTTAAATTCGATTTTAGTTTTTTAAATACTCACCTTACCATATGAATTATTGTTGATTATTTATGTAAAATACCGTATATTAAAAATATCTCATTGTTATAGGGTCAACACCTTGTGACCCTAAGTCTTGGCAAGTTTGGACCATGGTTGCTTGTCCATTTCCGAGCAATCACAAGAGTAGACTCTGGATCCATTACTTTTATTATGTGCGAGGATTTTTTTATTGTAAGTTGATTCCGCCCCTCCCCAATAGTATGTGTGCAATGGTAAGTGATTCATAGCTGCATTACACAAGCACTAATTTGTTGCAGTGTAGCATAACTTTGTGATATACATGCGACTATTCAGCTGGAGTGTGCCACTAAAGGCACTCAGGTGTTTCCATGTGACGGCACCCTTTAAGTAATGACTACTTATCAACCGTATCTTTACAACCAAAAACTTAAGGATGACTGAGGACTAAATATTGTGTGATTAAAAAAATTGTATCTTTCAAATAATACAGCATGGTGATTTTTCGCATTAATTTTTCTCGAGTGCTAACTATCAGAGAGAAGAATGCTAACTTTCATGTTGTGGCTGGCTTCCTAAAGGCCCACAAAGACAAGGGAACTTAGTAGTATCAATTGTTGTCTAAACTTAATTTTCTAAATATATTGCGAACTACTTGCTACAGCAAAGTAATCTTTCATCCCTTTCTTGTTTATCCCAACCAACCAGTCAGTATCATATAACGTAATTAATGGATATAGTTTAAAATGGCATGGCCCAATATCCTTATATTGATATTAATATAATTTTTACCAGATGATATGTCAAAGTCACCTTTTGACTTATTGGCTCTAGTGAGGATTTATTCTGGGAATATACTAATGTAGGTACAGGGAGCTAATAATAACAAGCTTGCTTTATCGAATCTACTACCGTTAGAAAGCATAAGAATACTAATTGCTTACGTAATACCAGTGCTCTGTTTTGTCGCTGATATCGTGTACAATAAGACGGCCTGACCAGTAGGATTTGAAGGAAACTAAAGAATTTGAGAGGCAATTTACACCCAGAAGTATACCGAAATTCCGGAGCGAAAAGTTGCTACTTACGGTCCAGCACACGGAGCGAAAGAAGGCAATCTGGCAAACAAACACGCCCCCCTAGAAGTAAATTGCGCATGCGCATCAATACATAAAATGGAGCTGGCATAATATAACTGGCTGACCGCTTGTTTTTTGCGAAATCTGTGGTAGCTTTATTCCAAAAATTCAATACCAAAAAGCCATTTTTTTCAGTAAATACGATGCTTTCTGATCAAGCACTGTTGATGCCTGCAGAAGTAATCAATGTCGCCCTACACGCGGCCATTTTTAGACCTTGTGCGATTACCTCATTCAAAATTATGTCATCCTAGCAACGGTCGATATGGCGTCATTTTGAGTGTCTATTGAGTGTACACGTGGAGTATCTGAGACAGTAAGCGGTGCGGCATTTTTATGAGAATCAATGGCAGAGCGTGTGGTCTACTCAGAATATTATTCAAGCATGGATATCAATGCAAGATCAAGGTACAGAGAGAAATTAGGAATTCTTGGGGTATTTCAGACCCCTATCTTACATGGAAGAAGCAATGGCAGGATTGGCCAGAAGTTGAGAACCCTGGCATTTATAATTACTTGATCAATACTCTTAGCCCTTATACTAAGGAAGAAATGAAAGCTTACAAAAGTTTGGAGGGATGCAGACAGTTTGTTGATGGTTGGATAAGCAATATTCGTGTGTTATGTATTGAGTCTCGTGCGAACATCTACATAGTAACAGCAAGAGTGAGACATTTCCAAAAAATATCTGCATGAATATGACAAGGGTACACTACCAAAGCCTTCAAAAGACTATTTTTGAATCTGCACCACATGCCCAGCTTTCATACCCTGATCTGTTGTTCTAATGTGAAAAGTTTTTCCGTCTATATAGGTATCTTTAAAGCAGGTTAAGGCAGTAGAAGTAAGCACTCGAGAGCAAGCTAAGTCTAAAGTTTGGTTTCAACAAAGAGCAGGCAAAACTAGCTATTCGCACAAATATCACGCAGCCATCTCAATCTCTCATTAAATCAACATGCTACCCTGAAAGCCAAAACTTTAAGTCTAAAGCTACTACATGGTGTTGTGAGCATGAAGAGAGTGCAAGGAAAAGCTATATTGAGATAGCTAAACGGAGAAACAATAAATTGAGTTTTCTCAATGTGGACTGGTAATTTCCACATCTTTTCCTTACATGGATGCTTCCCCAGACAGCATGTGAACTATGAATGTAGTGGAAATGGTGTTGTTGAAATTAAATGTCCTTACTCTTGTACTAATAATTTATTTGGAAGCTTGTGAAGTACAAAACTTTTGTTTAGAAAGATGTGGTGACACTTACAAGCTAAAAAAGATCGCCTCTTATATACTATTATCAGATACAAGCACAAATGGAGATATGCAGGAGTACCTATGGAGGCTTTGTTGTGTGGCGTGAGCAAGAACTGATTGTAGAAAGAATCCATGCTGACCCAGCATTCATTGAATGTGCATTTGGCCAGGCAACTCAGTTAAATATGCATTAATCCCAGAACTTTAGGAAAGTATTATTCAAAACCAATCACTACTCAAGATTATAACGATCTAAGTCAAGTTCATGTTTTACTTCTTGTGAATTCTCTATTATTTTTGAAGACATCACAAGTGAAGGTGTTGAGGCAATGGCTAGAGATCTAACAGCTGATATTAGACTTGACGAGTTGAGATTTAGAAATACTACTTACAGCATGAAGATGATACACCTGCCACTGTGAATCTGATGACAGTACTAACTCTAGTATGATGTGTCAGTCGGTTATTTCTGAGAGACCAGATAGTTTAATTAGTTCATTTAAACATCTTGGGTATTTACGCGTACTTAATTTAACACACAACAACATTGGCAGTGAAGCTCTATCACATTTATTACCTTTTCTCACTAGTATTGAAGAACTACGTTCATCAAATAGCAACATGAGTTCTGAAGGAGCAACTATTTTATCCAGTACATTGCAATACCTCTCTACTCTAAAATGTCTACATTTGTTCTGAAGGAGTAATTAGTTTATCAATGCATTTCAACATATCTCTCAAGTACTGAATCTAGATTTATTACACAACAATATTGGTTATGAAGGTATTCTGCATCTGGCTAGAAATCTTTCAATCCTAACTCATCTAATAAATCTTAATATAATATCACATAATGATATTGATCTAGACGGAGCACTATTAATATCTACTTTCAAAGAACATGATTTTTTGTATGAAATTAACATTCGTCAAAGTAGTCCTTGTATATTGTTATTTGGTGTCTTTGTAGTACATGATATTGTGACAAGAGATGATTTAACTGCTATTGACAAGTTAAAAGAAGCTGCACGATGTAAGAAAAGAAGAGAAAACTAGATTTAGGCTTTGAAGTTTTTTATATTTCACCTTCACAGGATGATAGAAAACTGGAAGTTTCTGACATTTCACCTTCACATGAAGGTAGAAGTTCCCATTGTGTCCTACTATAGGATAGTTCACACTTCATTGTAGCATTTCCTTTCAAGAATATTTCTATTTTTTTGGGTTCCAATCAGAAATATATTTTACAGTTAGTTTTTAAGTCACTATGTACTAGTTTTATGTTTCAGAAAAACAACTATCAGCTATTGTTTATTTACATACATGAATTCTTTTATTACATTTGAAAATTGTTTACATTATAAATCAGCTACATGATTATTGACAGCCAAATTTTATTAATATTATTGACTCTGAAGAGTATATAGGAAATCTTTCATACTATGTTATCAATTAAAAAATGAAATAATTTATACTGATGAGAACAAAAAAGTTATGAAGTCATTTTTGTACTAATGGCTACACTTGCTACTTGTCCATTTCACTTACAAGAAAGATTTATTTATCTTCTTAGCAATTCTATAAGCAGACAAACTGCACAGCTGGTAGTAGTTAAAAATTGACATTACTGAAATATTCAAGAATTGAATATACTTTATACAGCGTTTTCATAGATTGATAATAGACACAGCTTGGTTGACTAAGCATGACTAATAGTCAATTCATTGGCTTTTGTTTAGGATATACTTTGTTACATTGCCATACTAACAATTTCTCAAACCATACATGATACTGTGAAGCCAGAGATTGAACAAACTATAATGGAATTGGTAGAAAAACAATGGGTGGAAGAAATGGACTCACCGAAGTTTCTGTCCATTGACCATTAGCTATCAGTTAGACTCTATGTGTGAGTTATCACAGCATTGTTACGCCCCAGATCCAGTTTCAGGTTCCACTAGTAGAGGAAATGTTTTAAAGTTGGCAATGCCACACATCAATCAGTCAGAGCTGATTTTGTGACAGTATTATATATCTCAGGAGAAACGGTCTAGATAATTGATGGCATCTGCAGCTCTCTGTAGTTATTATTATTACAAAGTCATACTGTTTGGTCTAATATATTCCTCAACTATTTTCCAGTGCATTATGACCCCAGTGTTGATGAATTGTAATGATTTGAGTGTCGTATGATGTGATACTGTTTCGAATAATGTACATGAATGACTATGTTCATGATTTTAGGGTGGTGCTGTGTGCTTTAAGATTGGCTGGGCTTACAATTAGAAAGGGAAAATAGCGTGTTCAAACATGTTGAATGGGTTGGGTACAAATTTTGAAATTGGCAATTAGCAGTACCGGCTTATAAATTTGCAGTAATAAGGCTTTAAAGTAGAGTTTTGTGCATTTGAGACACTAGTTAATTTTTCATGGTAAATCTGGGAGCCTCAATTGCAAAATTCCTTCATTAGCCTAATTTGTGCAGGATTCCTGGATGTAAATACAGCTTCAACTATAAAACATCTATCAGCTTGTCTAATCTCTATTCCAGGTCCCTATACCTGGTAACCAATTTTATATTATATATTATTTTCTCTCATTATTTAAACTGGAACTGTTTCACCATAACAAATCCTAGTTTTAATCAAATATTGAAACATCTCTTTATACATCATGGTTATCTGTACAATGAGTGTATTAATATTGCTTATACTATTAAAAGCAAAAATTTGTTAACGGCAACAAAAAAACAACATTTGGTATGATTTCTGAGCTATAAGAAAAGAAAACTGAAATGTCTGCACTTCAATTGAATAATAAAATAAGAATAATCAACTTTCAATTTGCAAAGATTGAGTAGGTTGAGCAAGTGAGGGAGAGCAGATCTGACAGCGTGAATCAAGTGGGTGATAATTATTCTGCAAGTGAGCTTAAATACATTTAAAGAAGTTCTGGATTAGATAAAGTGCAAAGTGTTGACTTTAGTGGCTAGCTATATTTGTGGTCATGGCTCCAGCAATTTGTTATCAGTTCATACAAGATCAAATACATGGCTAAACATCAGATATTCTAATCACTAATGAATTTGATGGGTTTACAAATGTTACATATATACTTTTGTCATATCACTAGCAGATGAGCTATCCATTCTTAGGTGCAAGACTAATCAATTTTTGATTTGAACCTTTCACTGTTTTAGCAAATGCTTCAGCAAATCACTAAATTAAGAAATTCCCAGAATTAGATACCAAAATGAGACTTTTATTGAATCAACAAAAATATAGAATAACTACAATCTTGTTCATCACAGTTGTGTATTGCTAATAAAATAAAATCATCATATGCAATCCAATACAAAATATCCTTGAATCAATTTCATCCCACCATTACTAATTAGCTACTCATCACTGTTAGTTTTGTTGAATTGTGCTCATTACCTGAACAGGACAATGTAGTGAGCATCAAGTGTACAGTTGGTGATGGGTTTTGCAAGTAATAGTGATAAACCATGGCAACCTCTCGAAATTATCACTAGAGTGAACCTTGGACCTAACAGAGCTAATGCCGGGATAGATGGTCTAGCTCACATAGATACCAAACCACAATATGATTGTACATATTATAATGATTCATTTAGTTTTCTTTTCTCTTGAAAAATGATGTAATTGTTGTTTGTTTTAATGCATCACTTCTTTTCAGAGCTGCTAACTACAGGAGGGCCAAAATGAAGTTCCCATTCAGTCATTATAAAGTCTTTTGCTGGCTTATTTTTGGCCATGTACAATTTGGGAACAAAAATTATTTACTACATATTGTGGCTTCCTAATACCACAGTGTGTAGGGGTCAACTTGTAGTCTACAACCTGAGAGTCAACTTTCTGAGTCATAGGAAAGTGGCTATGGGAATTTTATTTTGGCCTCTTCTGTAGCTGCCCTGTAAAGGGTCAGTGCTGTTATCTTCACATCCAGATAAGGGAGAACTTACTGTACTGGTAAAAATTGAATCAACAAATACAGTACAAGTATTAAACACAATTTACCAAAAGTTTGTCAAAAAAAACCAGTGGAAAAAGCATAAAAGCAAAACTTTGTCCACTTCCTGTTGGGAGATCTTTAAAGAAAGCAATCAGCAAAGTTGTTTTGTGGCTCAAGTAGCTAAATGATTTTATCATTGTGCACAAAAATTAGTTATTGCATAAAGAATCATATCCGATAGCAAAAACAATAACAATAAAATAATGTACAATCCAAATGTATTGCTCTATGATAGAAAATTCATAAATCAAGTGACTATACGAATTATTTGCTTCAAAAGCTATAGAAACGGAACAGCAACTTATACATTGTACTTAATTTTCCCCAGTTACATCCTTCCTCTCCCACAAGCACATACATTACTAAGTGCCATACTTAAAATGCAAGTGTCTTTCTAGCTTTTCTAGCTGCCAGTAATTATTTTGTTTTGTGGCTCATGTAGTGTAATAAGTTTTCAGCACAATAGTCTCTCAGAAACTAATTATTGCATAAAGAATATCATACTAATAAAAACTATAACAATATTGTACAAGTTGAGTGATCTATAACAGGTAATATGAACCACATAATGATATAAGTAACCATACACTGAACCACAAACACACAATGACAACTTTATTCCACACCTCATAGTTGATTGCAAATGACATAATTGTGATACTTATTTCACACTGATCAAACAATCTTTTCAAAATCATGCGGTATGAACTTTGTCCACATCTTTATCCCCAGTGAGGTCCTCACAGGAACACTTCTCTGTAACCATGCAGTTTGAGTCACACAGAATAACACCCATGAGCTACATCATGCCCCAACACTTCCTCTGAAAGAATAAGTTTGCCTATATTATTAAAATACTCTTGAAATTCTCCTTTTAATTTTTTCAAAGAATTTAACTATATTCTAAAAATTTAGTTCAATTGATGAAGTGATCTGGTGAACTCTTCATCAATACTAGTTTGTGTAGATAACTTACTTACGCTTTCAGAGTCGTAGAGATAGCAAATCATAGCGGAATGAACTGGCTAGTAACACATATCCATCACATTGGGATGAGAATGTAAATATTCTTTAAGAGAATCTTGGACAGACTGACTGTTTGCTGTATTACTGCATTTAGAAGAGCTACTACTGCTAGAGAAATGATCATTGTATTCCATAATTTCATTTTCACTAAAACCAACTACTTCCATTCTCTTTGAAAAAATATCTTCTCTTACAGACTTGGAGGCTGATGGACGAGAAGATACTATGATCATGGCTAGGGAAAGTAGCTTTTTGTCTAACAGTTGAAAAATGACGTCATTTTTTCATCTTTAAAACAATACTCAAAATACCAACCTTTCTCCATTCGATAACTGAATTGATTGATACACTGACATAAAATGATTCCAGCAAATCAGACAAACTGTTGACTTGAGTGTTATAAAGTTCCCTAAGTATGACTAAAAATACTAGTTGAGCTCTTGTAAGAGTTTCTCCATCAACTGAATCTTTTACAATTTTTGAACTAAGCTGATACTTTAGCATCCTCAATTTGATGGTGCTATCTTGCATTGAATCAACCTCCATAAAGTCTTGATTTGCCATCACAACTACCTTCTTTTCTTTATTAGTATTTTTTTGTTAATCATTGTTCTGCATCTTTCCAACTAACTGATCGTCAGGCTATGAACCAATGCTGCTTATTAGATAATTCAAAGAAACAGCTATGTAGAAAATGTGGAAGAAAGAGAGGTACTTTTAAACTCCAACTGCCTTTAGTCTTTGTCTTTTGGGGGAATGGAGATGAACTGAACAGAGCATCCATCAAGGGATGACACCACTAGGAAAAAGCTATCCCATGTGCTTACTTCAGATTTTATATTCTCACAAAATACTCGTAATAATTATCGAATGAGGACCTACCTCAATGTTTGCACTATAGCCTTAGAGACAGTCACTAACCATTGAGCTAACTTCTGGAAGCTTTAGCATTCTAGTGAGGCAATGCAGACAAGAATGAACAATGATTTTCTCGAGATGTTACTCTAAACTGCCATACAGCGGTGAAAGGGTTAATATACATATGTACATAGCTAATGGTTTTGTGGTACATTCATTATGATAAGTCATATTTGAGGCAAAATAATCCTGTATGAATCCCTAGATAATTAAATAATAAATAAATACAATTAACATTCTCTAGAGTATTATTATTGTCATATATAAGCACAAAAGAGTTCCAATATTTGTCTCAATAACTGTGATTTAGAAGGAAATCAGTGTTTGATTAGGGGTTCATTCAGGAATTTTGCCAAGATTGAACTTGTGCTATCTTAAGCGGAGTCACAACTTTCATACATATAATTATATTATTCATTAAAAGGGTCAAGCACTGTGGTCCCCCCTAAGTGAATCTGTTTGATATACGACTTTTCCCTTAGCTGAATTTTCTTCCCCTAAACAGAGTTCACCCCACCCACCCCCAGAGAAAATGTTGTCCCCTTAAATTTCCCACCACAAAATGAAGCTAGCTTCCTCAATCTGTATTACTCTGCTACATTATTTCATAACATAATGTCTAACTTGAAATGAATGGGGGTGATAAAATGTTTGACCACAGTTACAATTGAATGCTTTGGTTTTGATGGCCAATTATTTCCAAATATTCATGTGGGCAGTGAGTAAAGGGGGCTCGCCTAGAAATTCTAATTGCCTGTAATATTCACTGTTTAACTACACTTAAACAGGCCTTGTGGGATAACTGCCCATTTAGTTAACCTCTAATACTTATGTCCCCCCCCCCCCCCCTCACCCTGGCCTTTCATGTAGCTCATTAACTTCGTTGATTAGCTGAATCTCACATAATGTTACAACTATGTATTACCCTAGTTTTCTACAGCAATTTTTTGCAAGGAAGGGAAGAAGGGAAAGGGCTGGAAAAAAGCAAAGGAAAAAATGTAAAAAATCCTAGTTGTTGCTGGGTTCGAATCCCCGGCAACAACTAAGATTATTTCACATTTTTCCTTTGCTTTTTTCCAGACCCATTTAGTTAGGTGAGAAAGTTTCAATCTATACTATAAAATGTGAAAAAGTGGGGGCCAAATCTCTATGGTCTCCCTTCCTGCACCCTTCTCCTATCCCCTGAATATAACAATGAATTCTGAGTGCACTAGCCATTTATCAATAACTGAAGTAATCTTTCAAAGACTCCTATAACCTATAATCTACTAAGCAGAAAAAGTTGATCTCGTCGTAACCAATCATTTAACAGCACTATAATATAATTGCAGGGTTTACAGTGACCCCTTTAGGTGAGAAAGTTTCAGTCTAGTTTTTGTGAAGGGCCAGAACTTGATAATTGTTATAGTAGTTTTCTATTTTCATCAATTTTAATATTATTTTGTTTTTAGAATTCTACACAAAATTTGGACAAAAGAAGCAGCTAACCCATATTTGTTTTTAATTGTGGTGGCCTCAGTCCCTCCACTTATCACTTCCTTATATTAGTTACATAGGTACATGTCCAAAAGAGAAAAAAAAATTCTTAATATTGTTTTCCTGGATTTCAGTTGACAAGTAGTCAAGCTAAAATGTAGCTAGCTCTCAACATTATAGTTAGTTAATTAGGCCCCATCTATACCCCCCCTTTTCCTAAACACTAAATTTGGGCTTTCAATAAACTAGAGGTGAGAAATACAACGAGGCTCATGTTGGGGTGTGTCTCTCTGCCTAGTGACTAGTGTCAGCAAGTCGTGCGAGTGATGTCACTCGTTACGTCATTGACAGAGAATCACACCTTCTGATGTTAGTAACAAATGGCCTTCAGTTTGAAGGACCAGAGGGTTCCCTTGCCAGGCGCACTCTACACTGCGCAGCCGCTGGCCGTGAAGTTTGCAGCCTTGCAGAGAGAGTAGACAAAGCGCGCACAATCCTAGGTTTTAACGTGCCCGTGGACAGGTAGAGGAGAACCAACCATTATAATTCGATAGCTCGCACTTATGTAAGGCATAACATGAGTGAAATGGCTGTGGGTATGAGTAGAGTATGAATATCGTTAGTGTTGCACGGCTAGGCATGCATGTACATATAAGGAAATGTGTTGATTGGGTGACGATTAGAATTAAGTGAACATAAACATAGTTCATCGAGTGTTCTTATTGAATTCTTTCTCCCATGTCTGGTAGTCCCAGACAGACTCCCTGGCCGGCAGGAGGTGAGGGGACTTTTTCTTCTTCTAGATGGAGTGGTATCAGGAGCTGGGTTGCTCTGGTGTAAGTCTTTCCCAGGCACTTCAGTTCCACAGCTCGCACTTGGCCGTCGTCGCCTGGGAATGTCCTTGTGATCCTTCCCAGTGGCCAGTTTCTCGTACGTAAGGTCTCGTCTTTTACGTAGACCAGATCGTTGACTTGCAATGGTTGCTGCGGCTTCGTCCAGCAGCTTCGTTGATGGAGAACTTGAAAATAAATGCAGTGAGTACCTGGCATCCGGCGACTTCATCCTTCTTCAATGGTGTGAGAGGCCGAGAGTTGAGAATGCTCTCGGCTTCCGTGAGCAAAGTATACATCTCATCAAACCTCAAGTGGTGAGGTGACAAGTTCTTCCTGAGTAGAACCTTCACGGCAGCCTCCCAGAGCCCACCAAAGTGTGGTGCCCTAGGAGGGATGTTGTGCCAGTTGATGCCATTCTGTTGTGAGAATCGTGATCTTCGCTCCTTGAAATCCCTGGATCCGAAAAGTGCCTCCACTGTGCGGATTTTCTCCCGGGCACCCACGAAATTGCTGCCATTGTCCGAATAAATGTCGGTGGGGCAGCCACGTCTTGCTACAAAGCGGGTGAGCGACGCCAGGAAGTCTTCCGTCGACAGGGAAGCACATAGATCCAGGTGCACAGCCTTGGTGGCCATGCAAACAAATACAGCCACGTAGGCTTTGACGATGACTGGTTTTCGAGTGTGACCTCGCCTGAGCATCAGTGGGCCGACAAAGTCAACACCCACCTTGGTGAAAGGCGGTGAAGGCGTGGTTCGCACCGCAGGTAGTAGTCCTAGTTGGTGCGATAGAGGCTTGGCATATGCCCGTTGGCATTGTGGGCAGAGCCTGCTGAGTTTCTTGAGAACATTTCGCAGACCTGGGACGTAGAAAGTCCGCGAGATGATGCTCTGAAGAGCAGAGACACCAGGATGTAGCATGGAGTTGTGATACGTCGCAAGTAGAAGTTGTGTGAACAGCGACTTCTGATGGAGTGGCGTCAACAGCTGTGGTGACGAGTGAGAGTGTGATGAACGCACTCTAGACTTGAGTTGAAGTTGTTCATTGATGATCGTCGGCAGAAATTGATGAAGAGGGTGTGACTTGGGCGGTACCTTGTCATTCGCGACAAAGTCAAAGACTTCCGGAAAACTTTGATGTTGTGAAAGTGAAATCAACTTGCTTCTTGACGCTTGCAGTTCAGATGATGAGAGAGCCGTGGCAGAAATCTGTGCCTTGAATCTTGCTCTCTGATAGAACCTGAAGATCCAGGCAACGACCCGCTCCAAAGTGTGTAGAGACGAGAAACGCCGCCATAGACCATCCAGGAATTCTTGACGTGCAGAATCCATAGTGTGGACTGGAGAGATGGTGAGAATGGTCAGAGACTCCTTGGGCCTGCCAATGTGCAGGATAGGCCAGCTGTCAGGCGGTTGAGAAAGCCAGCTCGGTCCTGCCCACCATAGTGTGGACTGAACCAAAGATGAAGCTGAAACTCCCCTGCTTGCCAGGTCAGCCGGGTTGTCATGAGTCCTGACGTGCTTCCACTTGACGTGTGGAAGAAGGTCGTGGCAAGCCTGAACTCGGCTAGCAACAAACCTGTCCGACAATTGTGAGGCATCCTTAGATAGCCAATGCAACACAATGGAAGAATCTGTCCACGTGAAAAGGTTGTCGTTCGAGATGTTGAGTAGACGAGCAACGTGAGAAAGAAGTTTGGCTAGGAGAAGAGCTCCCAGCAATTCTGCCCTAGGCACCGTGGTGTGTTTGATGGGCAGAACGCGAGCTTTAGCCGTGACGAGTGTCGTGTAGACGGAGCTGTCCTTGTTGACCACTCTCAGATACACCACTGCCCCGTAAGCCTTATCTGAGGCGTCGGAAAATCCATGCAATGTGGTGAACATGATTGAGGCAGCATTCTTGAAGTAGGTGCGAGAGATGGCGTGAGACTTGACATGAGGTAGGTCGGCCGTCCATGAAGCCCAAGATTCCTTCAACACCTGGGGTAGTTCCTTGTCCCAGGGGAGGTGGAGCTTCCATGTTTCTTGGAGAATCATCCTTGGAATGATGGTAGTACACAGGAAAAAATCTGGAATTTCCTGACTTCAGGAATTCTATAGGACAGTTGAGCGCATGGCCTGTACTTCACATTTCCTGTACCAGGTCAGATGATTTCTGCCAGCAGGTCACATATCCTGCATCAGTACAGGTGAACTTTCCTGCACTTTTTCTATAATACCTTCTAGGTCCACCTGGAAGGTCCCTGGCCTGCACCAGTACAGGTGAACTTTCCTGCACTTTTTCTATAATACCTTCTAGGTCCACCTGGAAGGTCCCTGGCCTGCATCAGTACAGGTGAACTTTCCTGCGCTTTTTCTATAGTACCTTCTAGGTCCACCTGGACGGTTCCTGGCCTGCACCAGTACAGATGAAATTTCCTGCACTTTTTCTACAGTACCTTCTAGGTCCACCTGGAAGGTTCCTGGCCTGCATCAGTACAGATGAAATTTCCTGCACTTTTTCTACAGTACCTTCTAGGTCCACCTGGAAGGTCCCTGGCCTGCACCAGTACAAGTGAGCTTTCCTGTACTTTTTCTATAGTACCTTCTAGGTCCACCTGGAAGGTTCCTGGCCTGCACCAGTAGAGATGAAATTTCCTGCACTTTTTCTATAGTACCTTCTAGGTCCACCTGGAAGGTCCCTGGCCTGCACCAGTACAGGCGAGCTTTCCTGTACTTTTTCTAAGTACCTTCTAGGTCCACCTGGAAGGTTCCTGGCCTGCACCAGTACAGGTGAACTTTCTTGCACTTTTCTAAGTACCTTCTAGGTCCACCTGGGAGGTTCCTGCCCTGCACCAGTACAGATGAACTATCCTGTACTTTTTCTATGGTACTGTCTAGTCAACCTGGAAGGTTCCTGACCAGCATAAAATGAATGTTGCTGAATACCTTTATAGGTTCAACTCAAAGATTTCTGCCTTGCATTGGTAACATTTCTTAAACTTATACTTTAATTAGCTACTTAGATGCAGACTTCTATTCTACACTACAATTTCCACGTGAATGGTACAATAACCATTGACTAAGCCCTATACTGTTCTCCTGGCCTGTAAAAAACTATGCAAGGTTTTGTAAGATGAGAATTGTGTATAAACTCCAAAGTTCGGGTTAGTAGGGTTTGTAACAAAACTATTACTCCAGCTAAAAACCCTTTACCAAAATTTATTACCTTGCCTGCAACTTCAAATACCCTTTACCCATTTTTAATCTCTTTAGACTTGACTGCTATATACCCTTTACCCATACTCTATTAGGATTATGGCAACTAAAAAAATACTTCTATGTTATAATTATCGCTTGAGTGAAAATATGCCCCTCCCCAAACACAAAAATTGTGTGTTGTTGTGTTTATTATTGTTCATAAATTCCTCTATAGCAAGCATAAAGCTCCCACTTTAAGTAACAAATTTAAAAAAAATCACGTGATTTTAATGGCACGTAATATACAAATTCCCAACAACAAAAAAAAACAAAAAAAAAGACAACAAAGAAAACGATTCGTAAGATTGAGGCTGGGAGAACAATTATAGGACACACAATCATAAGATAAGATTCCTTAGGGATACACAGTGGAACTGCCTTGTTGACAAGGTAGCTTACAAACCTTTCAAACCTGGCTGAAAACTCAATTGTTAAACACCTTGACAAGTCTGTACCGTTCTGCAACCACATTGAAAAAGTCTGCACCTTTTTGGCAAACCACCTTGACAAAGTCTGTAACTTTCTACCAAACCCACCTTGATAAGGCTGCAACTTTCTTGGTAACTAATTTAATAATGTCTGGAACCTTTACATTAACCCACATTGACAACTATGAATAACCACATTGAATACTTCTTTTTAATTCATTTCGATATAAAATAAAAAATTAATATCAATTTAACAACAAAAGGTAATGTTAAAATGAAATGAAGTAAAACTTGAATTAAAATTTCAATTGTTTGTTTCCTTGAATGCTAACTTGGTCACTCCATCTACAATACACAAACAATGTCAATAACAACTGATGGCAAAACAGTACTTTAAAAGACAAAATAATACAGTCCATTCTCGCTCGTTCAAACCATCTAAAATTATTCATTTGAATTATAGAAAAGTTCAGATATGAAACACATAGAAAAATAAGTACAATAATATAAAAATAAATATAATTACTTTCACTCTGAATGTTAGAGTAGTTCATATAAACGAGGATGCACCATAATGTACTTAGTTACACAAATCATAACAAATTTCACCATTAAAATTTTTAATTATAAGTATTTATAAAAGCATAATGCATGGATCAACACCCAAAAAGATTCAAAAACTACACTTCAACTGTAATAATGCTATCAAAAAAAAAAAAAAAAAAACATGACTGGAAAAAATAAAAATGTCAGCAGTAGGCATTCTGTGCCAGGGGCTGCATCAGCTAGTTCATGCTACCCTTTACCAAATCAATAAATTACCTTACCAAATACATGGTATATCTTACTAATAGGTATGGTATCCCTTACCTAATCAATGACACGCTCAATCTTTAAACTAAATTCACAACATTTACCAATACTAGCCAACTCCTCAGAATGTAAATTCAGGGTTGGCCACACCCACTAAATGAATATAAAAATTATGATCAAAAAGACAAATATCTCAATTGCTGCCCATTCAACTCAAATTTTGTAATTATTGAATGATCTACTATTAAATATTATTGTGCTTTAAAAGTGCGAGAAACTGGAATAAGCTTGAATAGTTCATAGGGTAGACTTCAGGAAAAAATTAACTAGGAGAATCTCAGTAAAACTGGGTTGGTTGGCAACTATATTCTATCTATCATATTTCCAGTTTATTCACTGTTTTTCTCCTAAATAATGCTTCACTCTTTATATAAAATAAAATATACCCAACACAATCTATTTACCTTAATCACGTTATTCATAGTATACCCCTCTCGTTTTACCCAATCAATATTCTCTCTTTAACCAATCCATACTCTCGCTTTACCCAATCCATACCCTCGCTTTACCCAATCCATACCCTCGCTTTACCCAATCAATATTCTCTCTGTAACCAATCCATACTTTCGCTTTACCCAATCCATACCCTCGCTTTACCCAATCAATATTCTCTCTGTAACCAATCCATACTTTCGCTTTACCCAATCCATACCCTCGCTTTACCCAATCCATACCCTCGCTTTACCCAATCCATACCCTCGCTTAACCCAATCAATATTCTCTCTGTAACCAATCCATACATTCGCTTTACCCAATCCATACCCTCGCTTTACCCAATCCATACCCTCGCTTTACCCAATCCATGCTCTCGCTTTACCCAATCCATACTCTCGCTTTACCCAATCCATACACTCGCTTTACCCAATCCATACTCTCGCTTTACCCAATCAATACCCTCGCTTTACAGTCCATACTCTCACTTTACCCAGTGCATACTCTCTATTTACCCAATCCATACTCTCGCTTTACCCAATCCATACTCTCGCTTTACCCAATCCATACTCTCGCTTTACCCAGTCCATACTCTCGCTTTATCCAGTCCATACTCTCGCTTTACCCAGTTCATACTCTCGCTTTACCCAATCC
>WLWD01000361.1_pt1 | contig 68845 bp, 56 predicted proteins | sample 6712731 | NCBI WGS metagenome assembly WLWD01 (sample SAMN12718690, study PRJNA576275) | sponge metagenome | isolation source: marine sponge | host: Mycale hentscheli | place: New Zealand: South Island, Marlborough, Capsize Point | collected 2014-11-01 | reverse complement strand
CCTCCCCACTGTGAGCTGTTCCTGGATCATCTGATGCGGCAAATGTAGTTGTAGAACATGGCTCTGATGGTGATAAAAAAGGAGTAATAGATCTACTGGCACGAGAACTTGTAGATGGAGTCAAACTGTGCTCCCTGATATATTTTTCATCAGCTCTTCCTTTGGCACGCTCTGCTCTGGTTCCAGGCTTAGCAGGTGACGCAAATCGTCTACCTATGTTATACCATGAATAATACAAAATACTTATATTGAATTATGTACGGGTGATCAGCAACCAAATTTTGTCTCACTCCAAGGTTTTTACCCTGCTGTAACATAAAAGGTAGGTCAGCCTTTATTAGCTAATACCAGTAAAACAGTAGTGCTATAATAGATTATGACTTCAATCAATATATGCTAGCTAGTATAACAGCACTGTAGCAGTGACCTAGACAATGCTACACAGAAAATCCAAATGCTGTACTTACCTATACTCATACTTGGTAAATTCTTAACATTTCCATCAGGAAAATGTCTGGAGCAGACTCTCGTGCTGGGTTTTAAGTCGCTCTCTAACAACTGAAAAACCTCCAGCCACTTCCCTCTTACCAGAGGGTCCCTGGGAAATCTATGAAAAGATATACTAGGATCCTTCACCTGACTGTTTGCACAGATTCGACATCTCTGACCGGGCATCCCACTAAAATGAAGTATAACTTGCCTATCGTTGCTCGTTGTTCTCCAGTTCAATAACCAAAAAAACCAGCTCGTTTTCAACTTTTCAATGGTTGTCATTTAAATAGATTCTGCCGTAAATCTAGCGCGCTACGGGAGTTTAAAATGCTGGAACCGCCCCTTCCCCATTGAAATCAATACAATAGCACTTGGATCCAGGGCATCCAAGTGTGACGTCACGCTAATTAAATTCCGTAGTCGATAAACGCAACTGGCCTATTGAGGTAAGAATGTAATTCCTCATTAGTTAGCAAAGTATATAATGGTCACCACAGCTACGTACTTACTTTTAGAAATGGATTGGTAAAATATTTTGAAGTTTCGTTTGTGCATAGGCTCACTCGCCCTTGTGCTCAAATTCATCACTAGTGCAATCTTTTTTAGGTTATAGTTATAAACCAAAATTGAGGTTTGTATGCGATTTATAAATCGAAATACAAACCTAATGATTTTGGTTTATAACTATTTTATAGCCCAAACATAAACAACGAGCAAAGTATAGCGTTAGCTATCTCAGTAATTGTATTAAAGTACCCAAACTCTTCATTATTCCATTTTGCTTTGATCTGCCTTCCACAGTAATTATGGTTGCTAAGAACTATATCAGACTTTTCCCCGCTAATACATTTTCTTACGAGCATACCAGACTGTATCCGATTTATAGTTCTTAACGACAAGCGCGGTCGCTCCGGGTAACGGGCTATAATTACAATTAATAACTTCCTACTTAATGTGACGACACTGTGCCCTGTGCCAATCATGTAATGGCGATGCGTTTAAAGTCAGTAATTATTCGTAAATACAAGCACTGCCGGTCAACTTAGTTGTTAATGAGACACCAAGTGTATTATTATATAGTAAGAGTTGGAAAACAGATCCTATGAAATCTTTATTAATAGTTTATTTTGTAACAGTGTAGAATAGTCCACTATAACTCAGTATATTTAAAATCAGTCATGAACCAGTAAGTGAAAATGAAATAACATTACAAATTTAATCCATAATTTCATATTATTCTATATAACTAACTTATATTAATACACAGGTTAAAGGTTTCAAGTCATTAAAATTGACATTAATCAGCTTTAAAGTTTTTATCATGATTTTTCACCAATATAATTAAATAATATTACTGAACGTGTGTTAATTGTACAATAATAGAATAAGAAGATTTTTTTCTAAATTCCCTCTGATGATGTCAGTTCTTTTGGAGTGCTTAGCATCCATAGGAAGCAATATTTTCCAACTTTTGCTTATAGTATACTCTTCATGTAACATGCACAGCCTTCACAGGTAGGTTTCTTTCGGTAAGTATATTGGTTCAAACTTTTCATGAAAACAGAACATAAAAAACTACAAGAAGACTAGTTTGTCCAGCAGATTTGTGGATGAAAACAAACGGCATTTTCCTTAAGCTTTAGCTGTCACAAGTTTTTCTATGGCATTAATCTCCGATACAATCCAGTTTGGTCACATTGAAACAGCTGGGTTAATGATATACCCTTTTGTTCCATAATTTTTGAAAGCTTTGTCTTTAATGCCTCCATAATATCAGTAGAAGTAGACAGTGATTCTCCTTAAATAAACACACCTCTTACTATATGTTTCTACCAACCTTTCAGCCATCCTGTTCCTCCCTTGAAGGAGGTTCAATCAATTTTTGGGTACATAATTGGGAACAGTTGCTGGGTTATTGGCATGTAGTCCACTAACAGAAGGGCCTACTAATTCTTCACAAAGTTGTTTATTTACCTTTTTGAAAACCTGTATAATAGAGAACTATTTAAAAATGTTATATTAAAATGTGAGGGATGTACGTGACGAACGCACATGTCTGCATTAGGTTGACATATCAATGTAATTTATCAAGTCTGCTGTCTAATTGATAATCTCTATTAATATAAAAAAAATCCATTGTAGCTTCAAAATAATGAAAAAAAAAAGACATTAATCTGTGACGAGGTACAACAAGGAGAATCCAAGTACTAGGGATCATATCATCACAATTATCAAGTTCTGACCTTTCATAAACACTAGAACTTTCTTACATATCAGATAGCTATTTGCAATACCAGACAAACAATTCTAGCAAATTAATAGTACTTCCTTTGCTCCTCTCTTAAACCCACTAGAATCTGGGAGGATGTGTCTAGAGGCTACCTACGCCTCCTGCAGTGGTGGTCACTTAGCCCTTGCTGTTTCTCTAGCCATTTTCTACTATACTCTAGCAAATATCTCACCTCAATACAAATCCTCATTGGATATGATCCAACTCGTCTGTGCTGTAAAAACAGTTTATGTCAACGCATATGGAGTAGACAAAATCCTGGAAACATTCCTGGATGATATTAGAAAACTGGAGAAAGTAAGAGTGTGAAGTTTCTCAGCAGTCTCTGGTTTTCTTCAGGAAGAATGAGTAGACTTCAATGTTAAAGGCAGAACATGCAATTTCAAAGGTTCCCTGGCATTGGTGGGTACAAGGCATTGAATAGTGCCCTAAGAAAGTGCAGGCACTGCATGGCTGTGAGTGTTGATATACACACAAAGATATGTGAAATAGATGATTTGAGAGACAGACTTGATGTGTATGTTATTAGTTTCTGGCTACAGACTTACTCAAGTAACACACAAAGCACACTGTGACTTGCTTAAGACTGAATGCCCAGATCATATTACAACCACTTACGGCCTAACGCGAGATTCAAGTTTAAATACATTGAAGTATTTACACGTGACTGAGGGGTTTCCGCCAGATTACGTGCACAATATGTTAGAGGGTACTTTACAGTATGAGATCAAGTAATTATAGTAGTGTCAGTTATCCGAGCGTCAGTTATCTGAAAACATCGATTAACCGAACAACTAAAGAATGGCACCCTTTACCTTATTAATGACCAGACTCCACGCCCCTGCCTGTAATTTGTCAAACTGTTAGTAAAGGACAGTCTATGATGAGTGTAGCCCAACAATTTAATGTTGGTAAGCCTAAAGTTCATGACATCGTCAAGAACGAGGCTAAAGTGAAGCGGTTTGCTACAGAAATTGAAGGAAATTGCATTAAGAAGAGGAAAATTGTGAGAAGGCCTGAGTTTAGTGACCTTATAGACCAAGCTGTGTATCTCTGGTTGTCCAGCAACGGCACAAAGGTTTGTAGTAACATTGTTAATTTGTAAAAAAGTTGTACTGTAAATGAATCCTTACTACTTGAGGTCAAATTGACGTGAGGCTGGAGAACATTGTCCAGAAAGGCAGAGGTAAACTCTGTGGGACCTCCCCATCCTGACACAATATCACTTATCACTTGGTGGGGGACCTTGTGTACCTTGGTGAGGAAGTACACGTATTGCATCTTTAATTTGTCCGGGTTTCGTCTGCAGGAGAGTGCCGTTTCGTCTGAGATCCAGCCTCTCCCTTTGCACCAGTCCTCAGGGTGTTGTTGATCCTGGCTTGTATGGAGGGACGGATCATCCGGGATTGTTTTCTATGTGTTCTGGTCTTGTAGGTCCAAGCCATCATGGGATGTAATTGTGGAGATTTTGGATAGTGATGTAAATGCCTTTGTCAGCTTTGTTGATGACAATTGTGGAGTCTTGTTTCAGGTCCAGGAGGGCTTTCCTGAGTTCAGGTGAGAGGTTATGATGGTATCTAACCCCGAGTTTCATGATATTAGTCCTTGCTTCGCCAACATCTTGTTGGACTTGTGTTGGGGGTAGAGGGAGGATAGGTTTCCTTTTAATGATGGATTTTCTAGACCTTCAGAAGAGGAAGGTCCTTCCTGAGCCTTTGACAGCACGGTGATTGTCCTGATGGCAATTACTCTCAATTATCAACCATTAGTCCTGATCCACTTCTAGTTGAGGTTTAGGTGAGGGGGCAAAGTCTAGTCCGAGGCAAAGGCTTGAAGATGAAAATCCTGTTCAGAATGATTGTGGTCATGAGGCAAAGAGGGGTCCTGTGGAGAAGCTGGTTGTAACTCAGAACTGAAGCATAATAGGGTAAACCAACCCCAGGAGGTGAATCCTTGTCAAAAGCTACCCTGTCATCCGGAGATGAACTTTTCAGGGCGCCACCCTACTGGGAGGGTCTTTCCCCCTGAGAGGTGGATTGCCGAGACTCACGCTTTTTGAAGCTGCTCATGGCCAAAAAACACACCCACAAGTTCGAATTTAGACCTATAAGTAATAAGCTAAGCATATCACAATTGTGTGTCTTTGCAGATTTCTTACCCTTCCACTACTTTTTTTTCCTAGATTTATTGTGACAAAGTTGAGTTCACCTCCAGGTTGACAACTACAGACGTTTTTCATTATCATTCTTATATCTTTACTTTTGTTCTGTAAATATTAATAGCTGTGGGTAATATTGTGATTAGTGAATATATAATGAAATAATTGACAATAAAAATTAAACTTGACAAATAGTAGAAATTTCAAATAACAATAATGCAATTCTAGTGAACAACAGCAGAATGTCACTGTTAGACACCGTGGACGTTTCAACTCAAAAGCTTACAATATTGGGACGCCTTCATTTTCTGTGGCTGCTAAATTCACTCCTTCAGGTTCTTCTCTCTAGGTGAACAGAACAGTGCCAGGAAATAACTATTTAGAACTGCATGACGACCTTGACTAAACTCTAGCAAATGTTACTGCATTGATGTGTGTCCTGCCAACTCAACTTGGACAAACTATAGCCATATTGTTCAACCAAAGCCAAAAACTTGGCCAAGAGTTCAATCTCAACTTCAACACAAATGAAGTCAGAAGTGAAGTTCTCACTACGTGATCGGGTAAAGGGTTTACAATAATTGACTGAACCATTCCCACTAAAATTTCAAGTGGGTGTGGCAAAGCCTAAAAAGTGGTCCAGCCAGTGCCTCTGGAAAAATTAAAAAAATACGGTTTAGGCCTGGTGAGAAGAAGGGAAGGGTGTAGCGATGGAGAGGGGAAATTTATGGTTGAACAGTGGCATTTGGAAATGATGCCATAATTTGACTAATTCATGACTACTAGATGCTCCTGCACAAAACGGAAAGGCAAATCATTCTCTTATCAGTTTACTAAAGACTATGTTAAAAGATATGCGTCTCTCTTGCATGGAACTTGCCTACTCAGATCTTGATTTGGTCATCATGAGGCAACTGTTAGATTGTACCAATACTGCTGAATGTTTGACAACACATTCATCATACAAGTCATCACGATCGTAAACGTCAGTATACCAAATTTCTTCACCAGAGATGGCTGATTTGTGTAGAAACTTTCAGGTTTCTTCATGTAGTGGGTGCTAAAAGACTGAAAAACTCACAAAATCTAAAAAAATGAATAGTATACAGGGGTGGATAAAGGATTTTTTGATTGGGGGGGGGGTGCTGTAATGAAGACAAGTTATTATTATACATTTATTTTTAGATCTTACAAATTTGTACTTCATATGAATAGTTAGAAAAAAGCAATATGAAATAGTTTATTTGATGGTATTATTGTTTAATACTTGAAAAGAGTAAATTAATGTTATCATAATAATAATTTTTAGTCAGTGAACAGCGAAGCGTGGTAAAGCCGACGAGGATGAGATTGAATGAAGGGATGGCTGACTTCATCAGTATCAAGCCTTATGCTATAGTGCATTGTTATAATAGCCAAGTCAGAAAAAATTTGCTCAGTTATGGTTGATCTTGTGTACGACCTCATCCTTCTTGAAAGAGAGAAAGACCTTTCAGGTTCAAGTAATGAGGAGAAGCTGATACAAGAATCACGATCACAAAATTCTAAAGATTGTAAGAGGTTGCTTGGAATACTTGAATCATTGCTACAACTTTTATTCTCCCAAAGACTTTGCCATTGTCGAAGTTCTCCAGCGAGAGAAGACGAAAAAGGAAGATCCTGACTCCAGTAAAGAATTTCATCCAAATGATTTTGTAATTCAATAGATGAATTGCTGTCCAAAAATACTGATGCAATAAGACAAAGGAGTTTACAACTTCTCACATTATATTTCTCAAACCTATCTCACAATTGGCATATGAAAGAATCTACTAATGGGATATCAATGGCTCTTTTGTAATGCTCTGTGGAATTAGCACTTGGAACATTGCTGCGATTTCTCTGCAAAAAAGTCTTTCTGGGAACACTCTCATCAACTCCAATTCTGGCAGCTAGAGCAAGAGTTTCATCATACCAAAATTTAAAGTAGTGTCCATGGTAGTACGAAGTCTCTCCAAATTTTCTATGACTTCATGTACCATTGTATAGGCAGAATAAATGTCTTGATCCCGTTTTTGAAGCCTAGCTGCAAGTACTCTCACTTCATCTAAAACATTCTTAGTAATTGAAAAAACAGCCAGGGTTTGAAATGAAGAGAGAGAAGCTTTTAAGCCTTGAGCTTTCACCAGAGTTTCACCATCCCAATTCCAATTTTTATCGGACAACTTCGAATGATGTGACGGCAATTCAATGGCATCCAAGCACACAATCAAAACTTCATAAACTTCTAAAAATACTTCAAAGCAAGTATGCCTCTCAACCCACCTTGTTTTGCATAGCCCAAGAAGTTTGGTTAACTTAGAATGGGGCAGAAACTCCTTAAGAGACTGCTCAAAGAATTCCTGTCTTTTAGGACTATTTGACAAAAAGAGATGCACTTCATTAATTAGTGCAATCATGTTTTTGACTTCTTCAATGCCACAAGAAGCTGCAATTGAGAGGTTCAGACAATGTGAATAGCAATGCGTATATAGTGCTAGCGGACTAACTTTCTTGATCGTTGCCTGAACACCAGCTATGTTAGAAGACATAACTGCAGCACCATCACTCCTAAATCCAATGAGTCAAAAACTGCTGAGGAAGATACTGGCTGATAATGTGAGGATTAACATGATGGTGTAGTAGTCAAAGGTGGTACAACTATTTCACCTTTGTTTGGTGGAGTATCCACTTTCCTTTCACAACTAATAGGAAGAGTGCAAATTTTACTTGACTTTTGGATGTTTGGTGAGGGTTCTGGGTCACCAAACTGAACTCTAAAAGGTCAATATGGTAATTGTTAAGTTTTCATTACCTTGTATCAATTTGACTCACCGTTTGAAGAAAGAAGTTAGCTTCATATTTCCTTTTTTCCTTAAATTTTCTGACATGTTTGCCGCCATTGTGCCAGTATTGTAACTAAAACTGAACAAGGTTGCCAGCAACCACTTATGGCAGAGGGTTGTAAATCCTCCAGACTGGCTAGGCAGGGCTGGGTTTAACAATAGTATAGCTTGAGACACCTCTGTGCTCTTAGAAGAGTAGGCAGAGGCAACACAGAAACAATGACTCAAATTTGTGCAAGCCTACTCAGCACTAATTGTGCACGCAAGCACCTCCTTAGTGCACAGTCAGGTTGTAGTTGGTGGTTCATTAACACCGTGAGTGTGTAGTGGTAAGATGTAGCTATGCAATGCCTTACTGGACTTTCATAATTCAAGCATTTAAAACAGTGTTTTTTTCAAATCGATTGGGGGGGGGGGGGTAGAGAGACAGAGAGACGAGACAAAGACAAAGACGAAAGAGAAAGATAGACGAGAAGATAGAATAGAAGACACAAGATAATTTTTTTTATATGTGTGTCATGAGAGCCTGTTGTATGTGTAATTATTTTAAGCATTGTGTTTCATATTCCAAGTCTGTTAGTTCTAATTGGTGCAGATAGAAAAAAGTAGTATAAATCGCTACATCTTTGTTTACGTTGTTAGAGAAAATGGTAAATGCTATAAAGTATATAATTTCAAAGTTTATTATTTTAAAAGCTGAAGTGGATAAGTACCTTTTGAATGTGTTGGTCAAGCTGAGTCATGGGGGCCTTTGAGCAATGCATGAACTTTTTAGTTATCAAGTGAAGTTTCTGTGTATTGCGCATGTCATAAATATTATGTATGTATGTTTGTTTCGTACCCGGAAGTTCCGTGACCACACCCTCATGTCTTTGCGCATGCAGGCCCTGAGTTATATAACCTGACCCGCATGCGTACCATTTCGTTCCACACAATTATTCCTAAACCGAACAACTGATTTAACACTCAGTAGGGTAGGGACCTAGCTAGTGGAGCTCTGGTGGCAGCCGTCACCGGAGCCAGTCAAGTAATAGTTGTTGCTAGCTCAGTGGCGTACCTTCAGTGATCGTTGATCCTGTGGCCGTCTGTCCCACTATTGTCGATTGGCGGCAGAGAACTTTCCCCCAAGCACGAACTGAACTAAACAGAAGTGTTGCTGCCAACCCACAATTGGAGGCAGCGGTGGTGATACGAGTATTTTCCTGCGTATATTGAATTCAGCTACCCTATCTGGACGTCTACAGTCGATTTAAAACTCTAGTGGACTGTTCCCGTGCGTTTCTCTGGCCTACAGCGAGTGTCTGACTGCTGCTTCGACCCGATTTCAAACTCGGCTTACCGTCGCGGCTCGATTTAGTTCGTTTTTGTCTCTGATTCGCCATTGTTCAATTCTTCATCTCTATCTGGAGCACACTACACGTGGCGCCTAATTGAATTTCGTGGATTTGGCTAAGTTGAACTTGTCATTTTCAGTGTTTGTCACTTTGTCTGTTAATTGGCTTTGATTGTCATTTGTGGCATTTTGTTTGTGTGTGCGTTTTACTGGCAGCTTGAGTTTTGTATCACCTTATTTGGTCTTGTGGATTTGATCACTTTGTTGTTTGTTACCTCGGAGTGTTTTGTTTGCTCATTCAGCAGTTTGGACTTGTTATTTTGTGCCGTTGTTGTTGTGTCTCTTGTAGGACATCTACTCTCATGGAACACTTGGATGAGACAGAGGGAGCAACCGGACGGAGAGTGTAAACGCAAGAAACGAGCTATGGCATTGAACCGTGATAGTACTGCCGTGTCTGTTGAGTCGTCAGTCCCGGCAGCAGGTACTCATACTTTAGTTGACTCTCCTCCTAGTCATAGTGGTAGTAGTGTATCGGACCGCAGTTCTGTTACTGCTGTTCTGTCTAGTCCTTTGTTTGGTTGTAATACGTCCCTCACTGTTAGTCTTGTATCTAGTGATTCCAATCCGTTGATATTTCTCGTGCTTCTTTGGTTTTGCCTAGCAGTGCGAGTGATAGTACGGTAGTATTTAGTGCCGTGCCCAAGCCTATCAGCTTGGCCAACATTCTGAATAAGTTCAAGTCTAGTAGTGGTTACAATCTCTTTGGTGTCCCTTGTGATAGTGATACGACAGTCCGTTATTCCAGTATGTCTGATGATAAGAATGGTCCCGTCGGTGGGATGGTGCAATCATCTGGTCTCGGTAGTGATAGAGGTAGAGATGGTCCCTCAGAGTCGGACATGCAAAGGCAGATAAATGCTTTAGCCACTCATAAGGAAGATATTGACATCTCGAAATACATCCGCAAATTAGAGGTAGACCTAATTAATCTTGGCTGCCCGAGAGCGCGCTGGAAATCTATTATGCTCCAGAATTTGCAATCGAAATCTGCTTCTGCGAATTTGCAATCGAAATCTGCTTCTGCGATTGTTGCTAGTCTTGACCGTGCTGACACTGATCATGCTCAATTGAAAGATATTCTCATTGAAGCGCTTAGCTCTAGTCTAACTTCTCTGGGCGTCAAGCTAACTACAGATTTCGCTAGTTCGACGAGATCAATGTCGCCCCTTGAGATGTATGTCCATTTGATGGACTCAGTTGATATGCTATGTAGCAGCAAAGAAGAACTATTACTCTTCTTTGCCTGTGCCACGTACAGGGCATCTAGACCTTGCGCACAGGGCCTTAACCCTCTCGTTCCTGAATTGTTTGGACGCGCGCGGAAAAATCTAATCGTCGACCGTGGAACAGAGCATTACCGTTTTATTTTTTTAACTTGATGCTGGCTGGGAAAATCCCATAGCAACCATAAGAGTTTGGGATTCCCCTCATTTTTTGAATGAGAAAATTGAATAATTTATGGAATATCAATGGGTGTGTTGTCCTCATTTTCCACTCACCCCCTACCTCATCCACCCGACTCTTCTTCTTCGGTGCCCGCCTTCTCCGACCGTGAGGACGTCCACAACTCGGAGCAGGAGAAGCCAATTCCTCTTCTTCATCACTGGAACCTGCTGCCTCTGTTTCATCATTGGAAGATTCAGGTCCGGCATGATGTATATTATGCGGTTTCATACAGGATTTTTGTTTGGGGTGGGTGGGGGTATGGCTTCGAGTGTACTTCGCCAGGTCCGGCATCTTCTCCTTCATCATTGGAAGACTCTGCTCCTGTCGCCTCATCTGCGTCCTCTTCACAATCGGGTCGGTGACTGCATACACATCTGGTCCTAGTAGTACATGTGGTAAAAAAATTAAATTTTTTTGAAAATTTGAAATTGTTCAAAAACCCACTTTCAAATCTCAAAACTCAATGAAATATATATATATTATAGCTAAACAGCTTTCTCTATCTCAATATAGATATAAATAAGTCTTTTCCACAACAGAAGCTTGCTAGTTTTCAAGAGAAAGACAAGCTTACATCGATCATCTTCTTGACTCCCATTGTCAGTATCAGAGTTGACGGGGTCTGGTCCACCAACCCTGATACAGGGCCTCCTATAGCCCTAGATGTCCTCTCCGCTTGATCCTGAGTCGCTAGAGTCAATATCAAACAAGTCTAACACTTCCACAGCACTGTAACTGGTAGACACAATCTTTCCAACACGCTCACTTTTTCCCTATGATGTAATAAGCATACCTTGTAGAAGAACACAGAGCTCTTCCTGATGTTCTGGCACTGGAAAGAGTCTTCACCCATACTTCTCTGGCTGGAAGTTTGGCTAACCTCTCTGTAAGAACTCCTCAAGTTCAGCTGTCTCTGTGGATCAACCAGAGAAATACGTTTAGAAGGGCAGCAGCTTTAATAAAGTCACTGGGCAGACCTAGCCTTACCTCCACACAAGCTAAGAAGCTGGATTCCCTTGGTATAGGGCTCAGCAGTCTCACTCGACTCAGCCAGTCTCACTCGACCAACAGACTCATTCCGTTCCTCAGAGAAGACGAGACACCATACACTCCAGCTGCATCATCCCAAGATGAAGCACCTCGCCCCCCGGAGCATGTCCAGGACTCTCCGGAACAACTGGCACAGGCTGGCCCTGGCCAAAGAACAATAAACTGCTAGCTCAGTCATTCACCATGTATTGTTCATTAACCGTTTCGTTCTGGATCCCGCTTAGAAGCGGGTGAAGACCGGTTGACTTCTCCGAATTTTTTAAAATAGTTACTTTATAGCTAGAACCTTCAGATTGCATACACAGGTGCCCAATGCATTCGAGAAGCATCTAAAATAGCTTTCAGCCAGGATTGCTTCGACAGTACCTCATAGCAGTTGCGTTTTTTTTCTTCCTCGGCAAAAAACAAAACATCGGTTCTCCGTCGAATTTAAAAAAAGGTTACCTTCTTCACAGCAGCTTCATTTATGGATCCAGTCATATCCAGAGCTTTGTAGAAGCAGCAAAAAATTGCTTGAGCCCAGTAGCCTTCCATAACACATTGAAACAACCGCTTCTTTGCCGACCAAAACTTTGCGTTTGACTTTCTGCCTTCTCCTTTTTTTATAAAATCGCCAGTTCAACTGGGGGCCTCCTTATTACGTACAGTCTTAGGTAAATGATTATTATTATAAACTAGTATTGATTGTATTTCAGTTACTAGCTGCATACCTTCAATAGGACTCCTAACAATTTTTATGTGCAGCTTATCCATTGCTAGTGATGTACCCTGGAGAACTTTTTCCCCATCCTTCTTCATCTATTAATAAAAAGTGATGATGATGATGATGACGATCATAATACACAAAAATAATAATCTTATTATTATTATTAATTGATAAAAATAATAACACTATGGAATACTGTAATTGTAATACTAATAATAATTGTAGTAATAATAATTAATATTAATAATAATAATAACATCAGTAGTAGTAATAATTATTAATAATTGATGAGTATTATTAGGGGAACAAAAATATATTATACCTTCCGCAGTAGTGGAAGTGTGTCACTGAAGTGCACATTGCCGCTGATAAACTGCGAGAATGCCAACTCCGGTCGTCTATCAATTTCGGCAAGAAGGACGGGAAGTCGTACACAAAGCCATTATGGGCCACTAAAACTATTATAAGATATAATTGGCTTCATGAAAGAAATGTGTTGTATGTACATACCTGGATAGTACGAGGACTTGGTTTCTGTTGATATATAATCAACAGTGCTTGTCAGCCACTCTAAAAATGTTGGCAACACTATTGAGAGTGGCCTTTCCCTCCTAATGAGGTTACTGGTAATGCCGGTAATTCTGGAACTAAATTTTTGTCGCAAATAAAGTTACTGACAGGTATGATATATATTACTTACCAGGAGCAGAAATATTCCTACTTGTCCTAACAAGTGAAGAAATGAAGGAGAAGGAACTGGAATGGGGGGTCAAGAACCTTGGCCGCAATGTCTGTGAGGTGTTCGGAGAACCTTGGCCGCAATGTTTGTGAGGTGTTCGAAGAACCTTGGCCGCAATGTCTGTGAGGTGTTCGGAGTATGTGCTGAGTCTTGTGGCCTCACAGTCATAGAACACCAGAAGAGGCAGACTAGTACTACCATGCTCATTCCGGTCATCAGTGTCACGAGAGTCTGGAAGGTCAGCTTCAGCGGCATCATCTAGCGGATCAGTACCATCTTCTTCCTTGCCATCTCCAACCTACTCCCCGACTGCACATCCGACGTCCTTCAGAGATCCCATGAAGTCCTTCTCTGCCTCATACTTAGCCTTCTTGGCTCTCTTCTGTAAGTTCCTGTTTAAATATAATGAGCTCTATTACTTCCTTGCAAATACATCAGGTATATTTTCAAATACATTTACAAGCATGCACATACAGTATAGTTGCCAACTTTTCGTAGAGTAATGCCACGGTATTTCTGGGGAAAATATTAGTCGTGCAGACCTGCTCAATTTTTTATATTGTAATTAAAGAATTCCCACTCTTGAGTTATTGTATGTACATATAATGGCATTGTAATTATGGTGTGCATTAAAAAGAAACTAACACTAGTTCAATCATACAGTTATGACTGTCTACAGGAAAATTGGGCACAACGCAGCACGCATAAACGTCGGGGAAAAGATTGATTTAATTCTAAAATATATATTAAATATTTATAATCTGCATACTTAAAAAAGTCAGTTTATGAAAAACGCTCACAATTTGTCTGCTGAGTGGCGAAACCTTTTATTACAGGGCATTTTATTAACCCTCTCGTTCCCGAATTGTTTTGACGCACGCGGAAAAATCTAATCTTCTATCGCGGAATAGTGCATTACGGTTTTATTTTTTAACTCGATGCTGGCTGGGAAAACCCCATAGCAACCATATATCACTAAATAGGCCAAGAGTTTGGGATTCCCCTCATTTTTTGATTGAGAAAATTGAATAATATTTAGGCCCTCTACTATTACTTTAAAAAAAAAAAAATTTTCCCAAAAAATTCCACTTTTCCCATCAATAAAAAAAAAAAAAATAGAAATAATATTGTTTGATGTACTTTATACCAATATTATATTAGTTCAACAATAAAATATGTTGTTTGCTGTGTTTGGTACTGATTGTGATCATGTAGGAGACATCTATGAGTGTCCACAAGGAACATATGCCATCGGACATCGGAGCTCCACTACAAAACAATTTCATATACACAAAAACACAAACAACAAAGATATTTGTAATACAAACAACAAATTATTCATGATCCTATATATTTGCAACTTTATGATGTATTGTATGCGGTTTCATACAGGATTTTTGTTTGGGGGGGAGGGAGGGTGGGGCTCCGAGTGTACTTCGCCAGGTCCGCATCTCCTTCATCAATGGAAGACTCTGCTTCTGCTGCTTCATCTGCGTCCTCTTCACAATCCCTCTTCACAATCGAGTTGGTGACTGCATACACATCTGGTCCTAGTAGTGCATTCTGGTAAAAAAAAATTAAAATTTTTTTGAAAATTTGAAATTGTTCAACAAACCACAACCCACTTTCAAATCTCAAAACTCAATGAAATATATATATATTATAGCTAAACAGCTTTCTCTATCTCAATATAGCTATAAATAAGTCCTTTCCACAACAGAAGCCTGCTAGTTTTCAAGAGAAAGACAAGAGAAAGACAAGCATACATCGACCATCTTCTTGACTTCCATTGTCAGTGTCAGAGTTGACGGGGTCTAATCCCCAACCCTGATACAGGGCCTCCTATAGCCCTAGATGTCGTCTCCCTCTTATCCGCTTGATCCTGAGTCGCTAGAGTTAGTATCAAGCAAGTCTAAAACTTCCACAGCACTGTAACTGGTAGACGCCATCTTTCCAAATTGACTTTGAAATTTTTTTTTTTTTTGCATAGTTACCTGGATCACACGACACGCTCACCTTTTTCCTATGATGTAATAAGCATTACCTAAGACTGTACGTAATGGGGAGGCCTCCAGTTGAACTGGCGATTTTATAAAAAAAAAGAAGACAGTAAGTCAAACTGCGAAGTCTTGGTCGGCAAAGAAGCGGTTGTTTCAATGTGTTACGGAAGGCTACTGGGCTCAAGCAATTTTTCGCTGCTTCTACAAAGCTCTGGAGATGACTGGATCCATAAATGAAGCTGCTGTGAAGAAGGTAACTTTTTTTTAAATTCGACGGAGAACCGATGTTTTTTTTTTTTGCCGAGGAAGAAATAAACGCAACTGCTGTGTGGTACTGTCGAAGCAGCCCTGGCTGAAAGCTATTTTAGATGCTTCTCCAACGCATTGGGCGCCTGTGTATGCAATCTGAAGGTTCTAGCTATAAAGTAACTATTTTTAAAAATTCGGAGAAGCCAACCGGTCTTCACCCGCTTCAAAGCGGGATTGGGAACGAAAGGGTTAAGGGGGGGGGGTAGGGGGGGGACTTTGGCTATGGGTGATATTCCCTTCTCCTTTCACCCTCTGTATGTAACCTTGTATATATTAAATAATACATTAATGGTCATTTAAATTTAATTAACCTTCTCATGTATACACCATTGTGATGTGTGCACATTCAGGCAGTAATGAGAAACGAAGTTCCTAATGGCATCGGCAAACTCCTTATGGGGATCTTGGGCTGACTGAATCTCATCTGCTGATATTTGTTTTGCAACTTCTCAGTGCACTATCTGACATTCGCTTGCAGCGAAAAGACGTCAAATGGCACTATTAAATACACAATGTAAGATTATGAATATCAAGTTCACTTAACCATAATATTTACCTCACAGGTGTTCCTCTTTATTTTTTCTAGGTCTTTGTGCAACATCTTTGCGCAGTGATTCGAGTAGTATGTCACAATCCCTTCAGGGTAGTGTCTACAAAAAATGGAATTTATAGACGTATCCTTATCTGTGATTATTTCCTTGACGATTATTCCATCCTCTTTTGGTCCGGTGGCAGAAGTATGCAATCTTCCCAGTGAGGTAGTCATGCAAAGTGGCAGAGGAGTTGTTAGAGTAGTGGCCCCGGGTCAGGTAGAAACCATCAAAAGATGCCATCCACTGGTCTGCATCTCTGCGGTCAGCGATTTCTCGTCTCACCTGACCGCAGGACCACTCAGCAAGGTGAGTAACATGCTCCTCTAGCCTCTTTACAATCCTACCCCACTGGGTACTCGAGCAAGATGGTAACCCAAATTGGCCACTGAGTCTGTTGTAATCGGCATGCATGTGGCCACAGATCAAAAAAGAAATAACCGGGTACCACTGGCGCCATGAGCAACGTGACTCGTGCATACAAAGGCTGTTGTTGTGTTGAAACTGCACTGTCCCACTGGATATGCATGATCTGACGGAGTCGGAATCAAGTGGCACTCCAAGTTCCTCAGCAACATTGGACACTGTCCATAACATCTTCTAAGAGTGTGCTGCCGGATTCCTCATCTATGTCCTATTCCTCGCTGAGGAGGTTAGTTTCTCCCTCATATGCATAACCTGATTTTTTTAAACAAATTGTATTTTTTTTTATATAATTTTAAAACGGTGCTAATAATGCATTTTTTGGGGGTTGGAGGTATGTCACATGATTAAATTTATTTCAAATGCTAAGGTAACTTCGTTATCTCTTTTAATTAAGTAAATTCTTGAGTTTTAATATACTCGAAATACTTCAAGTCATTTATGATGTCTTGAGTAACAATTGGCCACCACGTTATAGTTACAAATATGCACTAAACCTGATAATCAATCAGTTCATGTAAATTTTTTGTATTCCTGTGATTAATTTGCTGTTCTCCCATATCGGTTTCTATTTCCCTAGTTATACCTTATGGCTCATTGTTGGGAACTGCCAAGCTGAGTTCAGGAGTACTCAAGACAGGACCGGGACTCCCATCACTGACAGGATGAGAGATATCCACATCAGTGACGTCCATACTAGCAGGACCTATACATTTATTAATTTTATTTATTTATTTTTCAATATTAGTAGTAGTGGTTGTATGGCTTGTTTCACTTTCATTTTAGATTGCATTTATTACCTGTTCCACCTTCCACTGAGTGCACTGTTAACTCAGGCAAAAGGAAATTCTGTACCTCAGGAGCATTGGTGTTCACTCCTGGCATATTCTGGTCAATAATTCTCAGCACAGCTAATAACAACAATGACATAAAAAAAATTTCAGAAACCTACTTAGCTAATAATATTATACCTCTTGTTGAGTGGTTGAGTATTTTCTTTCTTTCTGTTGCAGCCATCAACTGCTGCATTTTCTTGGGATTAACCCTCCTGCCCATAGCTACTAAATGGCTTCCTAACTAGCTTCTAAACACAGCTATTATTACCCGCCAATTTGTTACACTGGAGTAACCACGCAAATTTACCACCGGCTGCCAGGCAGCTCTTATCTCTGCGCGGGGATTTAAGGTCCTCCCACTACCTTTACAACTCGGTGGTTTCGTGGTTTATAGCTCAATTAAGCCTCGCGAGAGCGTTGCTATGTGTGAGCACCCTTAAATACATTGAAACATCTATTCTATCAGGATGTTTTATCCCTCTGCCCTTCTTTCTTTTAAACACATTGAAACATCAACTCTATTGGGATGTTTTATCCCTCTGCCCTTCTTACTTTGAAATATGTTGAAACATCAACTCTATTAGGATGTTTTATCCCTCTCCCCTTCTTTCTTTTAAACACATTGAAACATCTATTCTATTAGGATGTTTTATCCCTCTGCCCTTCTTTCTTTTAAATACATTGAAACATCAACTCTATTGGGATATTTTATCCCTCTGCCCTTCTTTCTTTTAAACACATTGAAACGTCTATTCTATTAGGATGTTTTATCCCTCTGCCCTTCTTACTTTGAAATATGTTGAAACATCAACTCTATTAGGATGTTTTATCCCTCTCCCCTTCTTTCTTTTAAACACATTGAAACATCAACTCTATTGGGATATTTTATCCCTCTGCCCTTCTTTCTTTTAAACACTTGAAACATCTATTCTATTAGGATGTTTTATCCCTCTGCCCTTCTTACTTTGAAATATGTTAAAACATCAACTCTATTAGGATGTTTTATCCCTCTCCCCTTTTTTTTTTTAAATACATTGAAACATCATTTTAGGGTTTGTTCAGATATTTTTAGGCATGCAGCATGGTACCATTCTCTACATTAATTGCATTTGATTATCAAGTTGCCATCATCTGGTAGTTGGCAATTGCAAGAGAGTAAGGAATGGGAAAGTTACAAGTATATATGAGATAGTAAGAGAGGAGGATGGCATGGGAAAGGGAAATGGTTGAATGAGTTACTGGTATGTTTGGTATAGGGGAACAATTCTGCTTTAGTATTATTTCATTGTAATTACAAAGCAGAAATTAATATAGATACAGTATGTAAACTGTTCATCCAGAAACATCCACGACTAATGGAAAAAGCAAATTTATTGTTTGACTAGCTCATATATCATGTTTTCTGTTTTCTAACAATTTTTTCTTTAAGCACTGCACAGATGTTTTGGTGCTGGATTCAGAAGTAATAGAGGACGGAGAAGACTCCAATGAAGATATTGCTTGATGAGATGTTGGGGGAATATTTATTACTTGTTGGTGAAGAAATGCCCAAGGTAGTAGATTTAACTGCTAAAGGTTTTGAGGAAGATACAGCATTTTTGGGTGGAGAACTTCGTAGTAGTGCAGATTGATCTGGAGAAAATTTTTTTAAAAGCAACAACAAAAAACAATTTCATGACAAAATAATGGAAATACAGATAAAAAAAAAGAAGAGAAAAGAAAGCAGGAATGAACAAAAACAAACAAACAAACAAACAAAACCAACAAACAAACGTAATAAAACAAGAATATTTACCTGGAAAGTATTCCTTCAGCAAGCAACTACTATAATGCTTTTTTAACACTATTTTACTTTCTTGTTTCTAGTTTGTAGCGTCCCTTAGACAACTTGGCATGGACAGTATAGGGACCATTCCATTTCTCATCCAGCTTTCCACCCATACAATGAGAATTCCTCATGTTCTTGAGAAGAACTTGTGCGCCAACTCTGAAATGCTGTATTGAAGACCATCTGGCAGACTGCTTTTGGTCTGATTTTCACACACTTCATTTGATCTGGCAGTTATGTGATCTACTGCCATACGAGGATGACGATTGAACATCAGAAAAAATGGGCTGAATTTGGTAGAATCGTGCACACTGATTCTATAAGCATACAATGCTGGATCAATTTTCAAGTCCCAATCTTTATCTGATGACAGTAACTTTTGCAGTGTGTGAACAAGAGTTTGATTTGTGCGTTCATCCAATCCATTTGTTTGAGGGTGGTAAGGGCTACTGATGCGGTGTTCAATGTTTGTGAGCTCATACAGACACCTAGTACAATATAACTATCATAATACCAACAAAACCAATAAAACTTGAATTATGAAAGTGACCTAGTTCTTAATTTTTGATTGCTAATAATCAACATATTTTAAGTCCTAAAACACATGCAATAGGTGCATGTGTTGGAATGTTTTTTATGTCATAGTGCGTACCTAGACACCTCATTGACAAACTATCTTCCTTGATCAGAGATGATTGCTTTTGGCCATCCATGCTGGCAAAACAATTTGAACAAAAAATTGGCAACACCAATAGTAGTTTTGTCAATAAAAGGAGCTGCTTCTGGCCATTTGGAAAAACAATCTGTCACAGTAACGATATACTTGTTACCCTTAGGGGTTACTGGCAGAGGACCTATAAACACACACACATATGCACACATTAAGTTCATTACAGTTACTGTATCTTAGTTAACTCAATGGAGTATGCATTATAACAATGTGAACCCAAACACTGATTGATGAATTTACTATATCTGGTTTTTCCATGGATGAAATTGCCACCTTGTTTTACAGACTAGGGAACTACAAATTGGTACACCACATAGTGTGATACATATAAAGTCTTGTGCTGACCCATTTATAACTTATTCGTACATTAAAACAATAAAAAAAACAAAAAAAAAACAAAAAAAAAAAAAAAAAAATATGGCATAGCTAATCCAATGAAAAACAACAACAAAACAGGTATCGTGAATTTGTTCATGGTAAGTTAATCTGTTCATAGAAAACTAGGCAAAATAGAAAGGTACAGTTTAAATTGTAGTTTCAATTTTCCAGCAGCCACAGATTGACCGTCAATTGTAGAATTATAGACTCAATTCTTGTTGACATTGGTCTCTGGCAGACATAAAGGACCAACTAAGAGTTTTCCCCATGAATGTCACATACAATTTTTATTCTCATCCAGCAGGACAGCTTACCAAAGCCTGCATGTGCACTCAGACTCCAAAGCTGTAATTGATTTTTTTGAAGTTTGGAACTGAGGTAATGAATGATTAGTTACTCCTAGAAATTGTTGTCACATGCAATTACAAGGTAGCAAGTTAGCTAAATTCTAGTTTAAGCAAATATCAAAATTTTAATTTTATCTCAGCTTCTTCTACAACTACTCTAAGAAGCATTCTCTGTGAAGTAACTCTATCAGAGCAAATGTGGTAGAGTATTCCATCTTTCTCTTCATAAGTAGCAGCTTTCTGCCCAAGGCCTCGCTTCTGGGAGGTGGAAAATCCAGCAGGTACGCAGGATTACCCGACTTGGAACCGCGAAGGTAGCTTATCACTTGGTGATATCTTTCCCCAGTCATTACCAGAACAGCTGATTAATTCAAATACATTTGAATTCCAGGATAATACCGTTTTCACCTCTGAATATTACAGCTTGTAGTAATGTTGGCACCATACCATAACCACCAAACCTGACTTGAAAAGCAAGCATTATTGAGTTGCTAATTTAGCTAAATCCAGGACATGATTATTTTGCTGAATTATAGCTATTACATTCTTGAAACCAACGGCTAAAATTTCCTAAAAGGGGATAATATTATTTACTAAGGATAATTTAACCGCACGTTAGAATAACCTATCCCCCCGGTTAAAATTTACGCGGATACAATATCCTGTGACGCCGGACTAAATTTACTCTAACAACTAAACGCGTTTTCCCCTCTAACAACTGCTAGCACTCCGTGCACTCAGTCAAGACCAACTTATGCCGAAAAAAAGGAAAAAGAAATTGAGATAAAAGACAACGATTTTCCCCAGCCTTCTAAAAACTCATACCCAAAAAGCGGGGCATTACTCTTTTTTTCTTCTTTTTTTTCTTTTATATAAAACGCTTGCGTCTACGCTATTTGCTTTTTTTACTACCACTCTATTCTTAATTGTATTATAACGTACTATTAATATGGTGTCTCCCACCCAGGCAAGCACCAAGTAATCTGTAATGATGGTTAAATGGATACGTAATGTTCTCTTCCTTATAATTACAGGTTAGTCTTGACACATTCTAACAGGCATACACACCATATCAACTGGCAGCAGCTAAATGTCACACAGCATCACATTAATACATAAATTTTCACTGCATTATGAACTTACACCGAGTCACTCACACACACCTAGTCAATCCAAACCCTCACACACTGCAAAATTATACACTCACACATAGAAACGTGCACATTGAAACTCACAGGTCATGTTAGCCAGAAATAATTTGTCCAAAATACGAAAAGTATTACTATATAAATGTTGTGAATACTATTTAGGAACGAGATTGATCGATTCAATAAAATATGGAACATTTTCTCCACTAAAACAGATACAGTATGTTGGTTCACAAGCCAAGTTTCTTTGCTATCGGAGTCTTTCAGATCTTATATGGTTAAAAAACAATAAACCAATACGTTCTAAGCGAGCGGTAATTTCTGGTCAATCTTTAACCATAATAAATTTAAAATATCATGATTCAGGAAGATACAGTTGTAAAGGTTTAACTTACGAAGCAAGTGGACAACTTTTTGTAGCAGGTTAAAACAAATATCGTTGAAATTATCTTGTACTACATTTGTATTATAATCTTGACAATGTGTTGTTAAATTATAATTAAATCCCTTCATACCACACTATAGACAAAATATTCACCATAAAGGTGTAATACATCCTTGATTAGTAAAGTTTAAAACCATTAGTCATAAATGTTTTTTAATCAAACTTTTTGGCTGCTTTTCAGCTAGCCATCAACAGTGAAACATATTAACTGCTACAAAATGATACTGTAGCTATTGTAATGTTATAAATATGTTTGTTCATACTAGCAATAAATAGCTCAAGCTAGGATGCTCTTATACACCCCAGGAAACATCCGGTTTCCCTATTCATAGTATTGTTGCCCTGTTTTGCTATATACCATGATTCCATTATACATTGCTGTTTCCATGATGACCTGTGATCAACCACTTGAGCTTTCTTCCAGTCAGTCACATGATTGTTGTGAACAGCTTTAATAATCAAGGATGTCTAACTAATATTATTACAGCAAACGGTTTAATACAGTTTTATTTTTGTACAGCAAATGTTGATTCCAAAATCCAATTACCTAAATATGAAGCCAATATAGGTGCCCTTGTCATATTGAGTTGTGATTCTAACAGGAAAACTGAGTGGTACTATGGCAATACTTCAACAGAACCAATAGCATTCTCTCCAAATTTAATACGACACAGAGTAAATAGTGAAGATACCGGGCTTTATTATTGTTTTGGAACTCTTGGGGACAATATAACGTATTTCCTGGCCAGAACTATACTTAAAGTTTATGGTATATTATTATTATTATTATTATTATTATTATTATTGCCATCATGTTTCTCAAAAATAAAACAACACTTTTAATTCCAGTGAGAATTCCTACCGCTGGAGCGATTAAGCCATTGTAAGTGGTGGGAACAAAGTCATGTCCTTCTGAAAGTTCCTACCCCACGAATTCTTTACGCCTCCACTGGTCCGCTATTACAGTACTTTGATACCATTAATTTGCTTAATGTACTGAAGGAAATGTGAAAGATATAATTACCAAAAATCATTAATGTATTTGGGAAAAAATGTTAGTCTATATTATTAAGGGTGCTGACACAGCAACGCGCGCGCACCCGCACGCACTACAAATCACCACAAAAATCCGCCTTGCTCGCAATAGTAAAAACGACCGCTAACTTAGCTAGCGGGGGTAATTCAAAGCTTCCCGCCCACCAATTGCTAAAACTAACTGAGGCCCTCCCCCGCTATAAGTTGTAAAGAGCGCAGCGTTTTGATATTGTATTTCTTGGCTTACTTTATCAGTATTGTTTCTCCCTAGAGCAGACACTGGCTCCCAGATTGTCTCCAAGCCTTGACAGGTAAATAATCTAATGACTCCATTATTTTAATTTTTTATTCTTGTGCAAAACTTCTTCCTGATATATCACTCATTTTTTTTTTTTACAGTATTGTGATGACCAGTGATAATTTTTATGAATGTATATAATATAATGATACTTATTTTATATAAAAAATATTTTGAAATAGCCAGCTAAATATAGCTAGATAAATATTTTGTGATCTAGCTAGCTAAGTAAGGATGAATAAACAAATGAAGTGAATAGCTAAGTACAGAAAACTGTACACAAATTGAAACTGTAGAGTTTTCCAGCAGCAAAAATGGTTCACTAATCTATTATAGGTACATACACACACTGAATATGCATCTAGCTAGCTTGATTCCCTTACCTGACCATGCCGAGAAAAACACTATTAACAAGACTACAATAATCTCCTCACACCTGTTTCAGTAGGGGTTATCATCGAGAAGGAGAAGCGGCCAGAAAACAGGTTTGCTAACAGGTAAGCGCCCGAAAGTTAGAGAGCACCTGGAACTCACTTTCCGGCGGAATCAATTGAATCTGTTGTGGGTGTGGTTTGAATGCAATCAGGTCTCTGCCAAAAGATCGCGTGGACTAATTTTTAGTCCTGGAGTCTATTTTGTGTTTCTTCTCAGAAACTACGAGTAGAAAAGACTCCATATTTCGTACACAGGCTGACTATGACCTTAGCTACAAAATGTTCGTTGCGATTTTTTTTGAAAGAAAAAAATTCGGGCGCGCTGCCGCGAGGATCAAATGAGTACAGTCAACTAGACAAAACAAAGCAGAATTGAGAAAAAGTACAACGAAGGTTTTGAAGACAATCAACAAATGTAGCAGCATACGAAGAATGGGCTCGTCAGCGACGGCACCCGCGGAGGAGTTGTGGATTATATACTTGAGGCTGAGGAGCTCGTAACTTCAACGAAATAAGCTCCCAAGGCCCGTTCTTTTTATTTAGTTAGTCCGTTATAGCAGTACTCTTTAGGATCCACCCTTAGTTGGAGCTCTACAAACACCAAGAAAAAAGTTAGTAATCCCTAGCAACCAAAATCCAATTATTGTGAATATTTGCGTGGGAGTTGTCCCAGCACCCTTAACACCAATATTGCTTCTTTTTAGTCATTGGATAACAGAATAAAATAAAATCACCTTCAGTATGACCGGTTTTTAACAACTTGATAAATTCTCAAGAAATTTTTGTCACCATTAGATGCATGTAAAGCAGTTTCCATTTATAAAATAATAAATGAAACCATTTCTTAGGCTAGACAGTAGCAGCATCACTATGTGCCCTTGCTGACCAGCCCATTCTTCGTCATTTGTTGATTGTCTCCAAAATCTTCGTTGTACTTTTTCTCAATTCTGCTTTGTTTTGTCTAGTTGACTGTGCTTCTGTGGTCCTCTCGGCAGCAAGCCCGAATTTTATTTATTTCAAAAAACGAACATTTCGTACCTAAGGTCAAGGTCAGTCTGTGTACGAAGTTTGGAGTCATTTCTACACTTACTTTCTGAGAAGTAACCCCGAATAGACTCGGGACTACTTTGGCTGAGACTTGATTGCATTCAAACCAGACCCACAAGGGATTAAATTGATTCCTAAGGAAAAGTGAGTTCCAGGAGCTCTCTAACTTTCGACACCCGCTGGTTAGCAAACGGTTTTCTGGCAGCCTCTCTCAGCTGATAAGCTCTACTGAAACTGTTGTGAGGAGATTATTGTAGTCTTGTTATAGTGTTTTTCTGGGCCTGGACAGGTAAGGGAAGGCTTTTATCAAGCTAGCTAGATGCATATTAAGTGTGTGTATAGATTAGTGAACCATTTTTGCTGCTGGAAAACTCTGCAGTTTCAGTTATGTACAGTTTTCTGTACTTAGCTATTCACTTCATTTGTTTATTCATCTTTACTTAGCTAGCTTCATCACAAAATATTAATCTATATTTAGCTGGCTATTTCATATAGAATAAGTATAAAAAAAAATCATGAGTTATATATCAGGAAGAAGTTTTGCACAAGAATAAAAAAATTAAAATAATGGAGTCATTAGTGAGGTATTATTTACCTGTCAAAGCTTGGAGACAATCTGGGAGCCAGTGTCTGCTCTCCGGAGAAACAATACTGGTAAAGTAAGCCAAGAAATACAATATCAAACAGCTGTGCCATTTACAACTTGTAGCTGGGCGGCCTTAGTTTAATCAATTGGTGGGGTTTTATCAATTGGTGGGGGGAAGCTTTGAATTACCAGGGCAAGCTAAGTTAGCCCTCACAATATTTATAAGGGAAGATATCTACCAGTTTCGTCATTAAATAAAACAAGTTTTTTTTTCTTTGTAAAAGCTAGTTTAATTTTAAACATATTTGTACCAAGGTGCATTCTAACTGTCTAATCAGATTGCTCAATTTAAGGTGATTTACATTTAATACCCAACTCCTAGGAGGTTAATAAGTAAACTGTCTAATCTAAATTAGTTTTTGTGCATTTCCTATGGTTAGCGCCAAGGTAAAAGTCGATTGCACCAGGTTATGGGACATTCAACCCTCGGTTGTTTAAACTCCATACTGACCTCCATGTCATGGTGCAACCTCTATGTATTACAAATTCATTGGAATAGTATTTGGTATTACTGAAGCTTTAAAAAACACTTTTAAGATGTGATAGACAGCAGTGTAATTATGTATTTATACCAGAACATACATTTCGTAAAGAAATACAGTATAGTTCCTGGCATCATTTTTAAAGATTATATGCATTGATGAGAGAATAATCTTGACTTACTTAACAGAAATATTATTGCAGTCAATTAGAATAATTGAAATACCAGGACCACATCAAACCAACTAACCAGCTTATATCTATAATGCCTACATACTTTTCTTCAATTAATATGAAAATCAGTTGATTACACACTCACGCACAAATATTATATTCTACACATCATTTAGTAGTGATTAGTACCATAGCTTTGAATAGTGATGTCCTTCCGCTCAAATGCAAGCAATTTGGTGTAACTAAAATATTCTTTAGAAACCCACAGCACTATTACACATACACACCTATGCACTAGATAGACTAATACATACATACACACCTTGCAGTTCTGATACCTTAGCTACAGGCCTAGCTTACCAGTTTTCTTTTCTTCATAACATTGTGAATATATCTATTTTGGAATGAAATTATCTATATGAATACATAATTTATATATATATGTATGTTTTATATACATATATATATATGTTACACAAAAATCGTTTAAGAGGGGCTTCTATTTGCTTCTTCAAATAGAAAACATCATGTTATGCTATTGTTTTAAATAAAGTTGAACGTTTAACAGATACTTCAAAGATGAACAGAAGTATTATTTCTTCAAGTGCTGGACAAATAATTCAAATTTATTGTGGATCTGCTGGTCCCATAAAATGGTTTTTTAATGATTTCCACAAGTTACCACAAAATGTCAAAGTTCATCAAAATAGTATTTATATTCTTAATATTAAGCCTTTCCACTGGGGAACTTATGAATGTCAAGGAGTAGATATTCTTGGTAATTCATTTATATCGAGGCAAATCATTACCGATACAGGTGAGACTTATTAAAGTGCATTTCAGTTAGCTGTATTGATCAGGTCGTGGGAGAGGCATGATATAGGAAGGTGAAGATAGGGGGAAAATGTTAACTATTTTATATCACAATGGGAACCTTGATTATTTAGAGGAAGCTCATTAAAGATCATAAAGCCTTTCTTTCATAGACTCAATATGTCTTGTGTTTCTAATTTATACTCCACAGACACCTATGAGCAGGATACTCTAAAAATTGGTGCCATTTCTCCAAAACATCTGATAAGTTATGTTGGGGACAGGATTGAAATTACATGTTATAGCAAAACAATACCTTTGTGGTCAAAACGAAATACAAAACAGAAGTCTGTATTTAAAAGTAAAGGTAACCAATTAATAATTGCAAAGGCTAAACTGTCTGATAGTGGAATATATGTTTGTGCTGGTTCAAAAGGAAATACTGAATTTACTACTACAAGTGAAGTTCTAGTTGGAAGTAAGGAGGTAGCTATTTGGAAATATTATTGCCTAATTATAACAATACATTTGACACTGAAATCATTGTTGTTTTAATATTTCATACGCTTTACTAGTTTTGAACAAAAAAACATTATTTGCAACTGTCAAATCACATTAATGATGGAGGTGAATATATTTCCTACCAACTGCTAGGGGATGAAAGACTCCATCCAATACTAAGTTGGTTTTGAAGTGATTCCTATTGCCTAGAGCCTAGTACAAACATGTCGCACTATTCCGTTCCATCGGTACACAATTTCACTATTCTCGCCGTTTCTGTAACTATGGTATAACCGCTCATGTTAGATCTTACCGACTTCCAGTTCACAAAGATAGTTGAGGGTGGCTTCTGCAAGAACCCAGGCATCCTAAAAATCTGCAGAAGCCACCCTCAACTATCTTTGAACCCCATTCAAGAAATATATACACTAAACTCTTATCATATTTATTATTAATTATTATTATATTTAAAAAAAAGCAATTCACAATAGCTTAAGTTAAATTTGTATGTGGTGGTTTCCCTCCTTATCCGTTTCTTCCTGAGTCATCTCAAGTTTTCTTATTCCTATCAGCTCATGAATTTCCTTCTTCCTCCTTTGTCTATCTCTTCCACTCCTCAGTATAACTCTCCTTTATGTGTATTTTCTTTCACTTCTTCATTCTGTTTCTATTTTTCTACTTTTTTTGATCCTTGACTTCAGCTTCTCTACCTTTTTTTAATAATGATTTGTGATGGATTAAGTGAACACTCTTTCCCAACTGAGTTCAACCAATGAATAGTTGGTGGCTACTGGCATCCAAAGGCAGTAAAAAATAAAGAAGCGTATACAATATTATGTTAATACGTTAGTTTCACAATTCATCTATGACATGACTCGATGATTTTTTACTGAGGCACTAGTTCCAGACAGCTTAATGGTAGTGTGGTAGTGAAGAAGTACAAAACTGAAGTCTGGATTTAAAAGTAAAGGTAATCTATTAATAATTGCAAAGGCTAAAATGTCTGTAGTGAAAAGATCCCAAGGTTTAATGAAAGGTATAATGGTCTGTCTCAAACCAGACATGCTACCTTATTTATCTTTTTCTCATGCTTTTCCCATTTAGAATAAGATAATACTTTACCAAATCCTCTTGATTCTGGAATTATTCTGGAATTTACAAAAGGTCGTGGCCATCGTTACTTACACACGAGCATATTATTATATAGATGTTACCAATACGGATCTCTTCAAACTAGTTACTAACATTTCTGTGGATACAACTGCGGTAGCTAGTCGCTGTATCCACACGTTTTGTACACTTGTGTGCTAGATAAGAGAGTTGACTAAGATTTTAGTCGTCTGATTAATGAGATCTGGGATTACACCAATCTCTTTTTGGAAAAAAATGTTGATATGTAATACTAGAATCAATGTAACGTAAATAATTCAGCATTAATGTAAGTATGAGTTCATAGTGATTATGGTGAGAATTCACACTAAATTTGGTGTGTACTTCACACCCAAACGATGAGGTGTGCGCATCACACCATATTTTGGTGTGACTATTGTTACAAGTGATTCATGCTTAATTTGGTGTGAACTACACACCTTTTGGTTTACAGTGTAGTGATGTGCTTAAGCGCAAATGGCAGAGAGCGTACAATTACACTATTATGAAACTAGCAAGTACCCCGCCACATGGTGGTGCTTAACCTATTGCAAAGTAAGAATGTAGTAGCACAAGTTATCTTGCTCATAGTTTTCATTCTGTACTATTGGTTACATAAGTTCTCCTGCTCTCTTTTTTTCTGAACTATCTGAGCTATTCTTCTAACCCAACTACTATCTTCATCTCTTCCTCTAGAGTCATGGGATCCCCTTTTCCTTTGTCTATCTCTCCTGCTTCTGGATTTCTGTCCTCTTTGAGAAACTTTTGTCTTCTATTTCGTACTCTTTAGCCTTCTCATGAAAACTAGCCCTTGCCTTTACTCGTCAATTCCACCAGCGTTTCAGTTATAATTAACCTCTCCCCTTTTTGCCTTCTTCTCCCATCCATTTTAAACCTACACAGCTTTACCTCGCGAAACCTACGCCGCCTTCCGTCCATTGCATTCGTTTTTAGGGAGGGGTATAAAATGGACGACGTTATGTGCATAACGGCTGACCCTCACCTTTGACCTATAGAGCGCGGCCGATCAAACAAACTTTGAACCTTAAGCACGCGTGCATGCGCAAATGGCTGACCATTGACCATTGCTGCGCGACTGACCATTGCTTCGGGCGGGCTGACCGTTGCTTCGGATCTCTACGTGGCTGACCATTGCTGCGGGGCTGACCATTTCTGAGCCAACAGACCCACCTCAATCATGCTGAAGTACATGATCACTTGGAAAAATAACTGTGGGTACACATCAATATTTTGCAACTGTAGTTTTTTAATAATAATAGCTACTTGTTCACACAACAATCAAAGGGTGTGGCTTCAATTTTGGACGTGACTGCTTATTCTAAAAGTTGAAGCTAACGTTATACTGTGTGACACATATTCTTAAGTCAACAGACCACAACTCCATAAAGTTCATGGAGCAATCTACATCTGTATGTATCTAGAGTATCTAGTAGCGACAGTGAGAGCCAGCATACAAGTACTTTTCCTGGGTCCATGCATCTCACACGCCTCCTCCGTATCTCCTCTCCCGTCCCCCCTCCGCCCGGCCTCCCTTCCCCACCCATATTTGTTCATAGAATGTTTCTCCAATTTTGTTAGAGTATATCATAGCATTGTATTACTAGTTAAATACAACTTCAGTACAATCAACGTGACGACTCAAGGCAGCACTAAGAAGTCACTAACTGAAGGAACCTTGAGTACTATGTTAGTTAGTCAACTTAATTAATGCAGACTGCTCGTAAGTTAGTATAACATTCCCAATGCCATTGACAAAATACTAACGAACTATTCGTGGGTATGGTAACGTCAGAGTTCCAGTTAAGAACAGTCAATGACAGTGTTGAGGTGATAAATATAAACAAAAAACAAATCATCGACGATGCACGACGGTACACGAAAATAAGAACAAATGAGCATGCGTGAATACTAATGATGAAATAAAATGTAATGTTATAGTTGTTCTGGCAGTCAGAGAAAACATGAAAGTTTGAGAAAACATAAAGCTGTTGGCTTCACATAGGGTACTAACTGTTGTGGAAAAAGCCCCCCTATCGTCACGTCGTAACTATGTGAGCAAATAATTTCTTGCAATTTGAGATAGTTTTGCTTAATCCTGAGAATTTAACAGAGAGCAAAATAAAGATAGATTGCAAAAGATTCTACTAAACTTTTCTAAGCAGTACCAAACATCAGTACCATCTTTACATAAATATTTCGAAGAATACTACATATGTTGCACTTGTAATACATGTAACTAAACTATTGGTCGCTCAACGTAGTACACGTACATTACATGTTATTTCACAAAATGGGCAATGTGCTAGGAAGATTGGCCTTGCTGATGTAGATACAAGCATGAATATTGAAAGACATGTTTGCAGTATCATTTTTAATACATGGTGGAATTCTAATATTAAATTAATTTGCTTCCATCAGTTCAAGATTCATGAATGGCAAAGTAAATAAAATAGTTGATGGTCTCTTTCATATTTTGATGCACACATTCTCCCACTAACTAACAAAATAACTGATTCGCCTTATTGGTATGGTTGCCTGGTGTCATCCTCCTAAACTACACATTGGCAGTCTGTGCTGATGTGAGCCCGTGGTCATGTCTGCACATGTTCCTTGTGCATGCGGCAGTGGTATGACCCTGGACCCACCCCCCTGTGTGGCCTTGGGGGTGAGACTCGGCAGGTCAGTGGCAATTAGCGTTAATTGCCCTGCATTGCCGGAGTCCCCCCAAAGTGCTGCAGGAGGCAGCCTATACCCCCAAGGCAATAAGTGATAGGTTAGGAAAGGGGGTTGACAGTTCTCTTACCAATGGTAGTAGGCTGTATACCTGTGAAAGTAAGTACAGACTAGCATACACATTGAGAATGAGCATTATGACAAGAGTACTGCTGAACTACCCATGACCCCCAACCTTCTCCCTCTCACTGGCTTTGTGATGTGGCCATACAGTGAATACGTATTGGTTCCTCGGAGAAGGGAGTGGTGCCACTGACCTTGGAGCTGTGATCAGCGCCTGGTACCTGGATGACTCCAGCCACCATGTCTGTCTCGGGTAACCCGAGTGGGCACAGCTTCAGTAAACCAGGACTGGTAAGTCCTGCATATTCCCATATCACCTGCTTTCATTGCACACTGGAGTCTAAGTAGACTCCAGGAACACAACCTGGGTAGTGGTTGTCGAGTAAGGGGAGAGTGCCCCCAGCAGTCGTTAATACAGTGCCATGCAGATGCATATGTGAGCCTGAGAATACATAGGCAGTGAGTCTAAGAATACATTGGCAGTGAGCCTGAGAATACATAGGCAGTCAGCCTAAGAATACATAGGCAGTGAGCCTGAGGATACATAGGCAGTCAGCCTGAGAATACATAGGCAGTCAGCCTGAGAATACATAGGCAGCGAGCCTGAGATTACATAGGCAGCGAGCCTGAGAATACATAGGCAGTGAGCCGGAGAATACATAGGCAGTGAGCCTGAGAATACATAGGCAGTGAGCCTGAGAATACATAGGCAGTGAGCCTGAGAATACATAGGCAGTGAGCCTAAGAATACATAGGCAGTGAGCCTGAGGATACACAGGCAGTGAGCCTAAGAATACACAGGCAGTGAGCCTGAGAATGCATAGGCAGTCAGCCTGAGAATACATAGGCAGTGAGCCTGAGAATACATAGGCAGTGAGCCTGAGAATACATAGGCAGTGAGCATGAGAATACATAGGCAGTGAGCCTGAGAATACATAGGCAGTGAGCCTGAGAGTACATAGGCAGTGAGCCTGAGATTACATAGGCAGTGAGCCTGAGAATACATAGGCAGTCAGCCTGAGAATACATAGGCAGTCAGCCTGAGAATACATAGGCAGTCAGCCTGAGAATACATAGGCAGTGAGCCTGAGAATACATAGGCAGTCAGCCTGAAAATACATCAGTGAGCCCTAGAATACATAGGCAGTGAGTCTAAGAATACATATGGAGTGAGCCTGAGAATACATAGGCAGTGAGCCTAAGAATACATAGGCAGTGAGCCTGAGGATACATAGGCAGTGAGCCTGAGAATACATCAGTGAGCCCTAGAATACATAGGCAGTGAGTCTAAGAATACATAGGCAGTGAGCCTGAGAATACATAGGCAGTGAGCCTGAGTGAGAATGAGAAGAGACTGGCAGCGAGCCTGATAGTGTGAGAATAGACAGGCAGCGAGCCTAAGTGAGAGTGAGAATAGATAGGCAGCGAGCCTTATGGAGTGAGAATAGATAGGCAGCAAGCCTGAGTGAGCGCAAGAGATAAGCAGTTAGCCTGATAGTGAGAGAATAGACAGGCAGCGAGCCTAAGTGAGAGTGAGAGAATAGATAGATAGCAAGCCCGTGAGTGAGAGTAGACATGCAGTAAGCCTGATAGTGAGAGAATATGAGCCTGATAGCGTAAGACGACAGGCAGCGAGCCTGAGAATGACGGCCGTGAGCCTTATAGTGCAGGCAGTGAGCCTGAGAGTAAGATAATAGAAACAGGCAGCGAATGTGAGTGTGAGAATAAGTCCAGTACCAATAGCGTGAAGGGCAGCGTGCTCTGCATAGACACTATTAAAGGGCCCCCGGTAGACCGTCACACCTCTAGTAAAAATATAACTACAATATGCACTGGAACTTCCTACCTATGCTCTATATAATGCCACACTGGCCAATTAGAATACCCCTTAGATATCTAAAAATTATGCATTAGATAAGGCCTGAAATGCAAAACAAGATTAACTTACAAAAGCAGAAGACAAATTGTGGCTAGTCTTTATCCTTTTTAGAATAAGTGCCTTAACACAAGTGTGGCAGAAGACAGTACCCTCTGCTTCATTATAGTGTAGGAATGGCCAAGATGAAAACCAACTTGCTTTGAAACTACATATGACTGGAGTCTTTGTAAGTTAATATTGTTTTGCATTTCAGGCCTTATTTAATAGCTAATGCATAATTTTTAGATATCTAAGGGGTATTCTAATTGGAAAGATGCAACAAGAGCTTTTCAGAATCATAAAGAGTCAAAGCTTCACCGGGAAGCAGTAGAAGCAACAATAACCTTGCCCAAAGACCACTGCTGATGTGGGTGCATTTCTTAGTAAAACACACAAATTGAACAAAGAAATTGCTAGGGATATGCTTAAAATAATCTTGTCTAGTATGAGATATCTAGCTCGGCAAGGTTTAGCTATGAGGCGAAAGGATCCAGGTGAATCCAATATTATTCAACTTCTTAAAATGAGGAGTGAAGACAATCCAACACTAGCAAATTGGTTGAAGAAGAACTCAAATACTTTCACTTCCCCTGAAAATCAGAATGAAATGCTGCAGATAATGAGTCATCATATCTTAAGAAATGTTCTTCATGACATTCATAGTTTACCATTTCTGACCATAATGGTGGATGAAACTACTGATAAATCCAACAAAGAGCAACTCACTTTGATTATTCGGTGGGTAGACCAAAATTTTGATGTATTTGAAGAATTTATGGGGCTTTACAGTCTTCATTCAATTACAGCAGCAAGCATAGTATCAGCTATTTTAGATGCACTCTTGCGGTTTGAAATTCCACTCTCCCGAATTAGAGGTCAATTGTTGGTGTATAGTCATCCAACTAACTAACTCAACCGTAAAACAGCTTCTATTTTAAAGTGTCCATGAAACTTAAAAAGTGGTCCGGTGAAAACCGGACAAACCGGAGTAGCGGATACACCTCTGTTATTTCATTGCTGTGCAAATGTCATCCACATCGGAATTGTTGTGGTTTAGAGATTCCAGATTTTCTTAGTTAATGTTATTAATACTAAAGAAAAGCATCTTGAATGATTAGTTTTAGTTTGTTTCTTTTCCCCAAATTCTCCCAGAAGGCTTATTTGTTTTTCTTCAATATCATGTAGAAGATTTGATTACTTATACTATCAATTGTTTTGGTTAATTTATGTTGTCTCTCAAATTATTCAATAATGAAACACCATAAAGAAAGCAGTACAGGTAGTGTTCCTAAATAACTTCAAAAATTAGCAGAAATCTTAGGTATTATAAAATATGATATTTCTATATATTTTAGAGAATTACTTGATGGCAATTTATGTCTTCATTTAACTGACTTAATTCAAGGTGAATTGTTTGTAATAATGTTTTTTTGGCTTAGTATTAGGGTTTGTCATCCACTCTACAAGTAGTTTTAGTTATTATCAAATTTAATGTCTTGTAAAAATCTTTATTTTTAGTTTTTCAGCTTTGTTTTAATTATTCTTACGAAAAAGTAAAATAAGGGGTTTTGGTTTTAGTATTTGTTAACTAAAACAACACTAATCCACATACCTCTTCCAAAATATTAGATGGGGTAGAAGTGTAGGTGGTTATGGTCTTTCATGTTTAAGTAAATGATCTTCAGCTATACTAATGGCCCATTCCATTGGTACTTTTGTAAAAATGAAATCACATCAAATGTTGCTAGATACCTACCCCTAGGTAAATAGGAGCAAGTTAATTTGGGGTTGTTTGTCTCATGAGAAAGAACAGAAATCAATACATAATGTTGGTGTTCATGTTACTAATTTGAGTTAGCTGTGTGTGGAGACCGTTGAAGGTAGGTCTCCACCACATGTTCTCCTGTCTCCAATGTCAAGTTTTTTTTTGCAGTGCATGTGAAATGATAATTAGCCAATTTACTATCATTCTCAACAGAATTTTTTGTTATATTCTGTTTTTAGGCTTAGTGTGCTGATTACATTACCAGATTTTATTGAACAAGAATTCATTTTGTATACCCAACCTTTGTCATATTTTTGCCTTAGATATATTAGCAGTTTTGTATTATTGATAATTAAGTGTCAAATATCTAACACAAAAGGGGTGTTGCAAAGTAAATATCATTGTGGTGGTGTGCCCTATCAATTATACATAATTAACTTATTAATTTATTTTTCAAATATTCACACACAATTATTTTCTAATCTGGAAGTACTTTTCATCTGACCTTTAGAGCAATCTTCCTTCCAAGAAACTTCCCCAGCCTTTGGCTTCAGTGGAAGATGTGTCTGTACAACACCTGGTTTTTTTAAGTACATCAAAACTTGCGATAAAGAGAAATCACTGCCAATACCAGATTCCAAAGGTCTGCTTAGCACTACGTTTACATCCATTTTCATACACTCAAGCTGATACTTTGACAATGCGCGTGAGTGAGTTAATGAGCACGATATTATATCAGAGGACGCACGGTGTATGTACGCATGTGTGATGCGCGAGCGTTTACGCATGGTAGGTGTGGTCTGGTCTGGTGCGGTCTGGTCTGGTCTGGTGCGGTCTGGTCTGGTCTGTATTTTTATACCCCCGTTTTTTGAAGTAACCGTCACGTCCTACCGAATATGACTATACTTTACCTACATATGAATTATTCATGAATGCACACACCGTAAGTGATCGCCGTTACTGACACACAAGTGTATTATTATAATGATAGATGACCTTTAACACTCAAAAGCTACTAAAATAAAATAAAGACTTTACTGTTTGAATTGAAAAAAAAAATTGCATTATTTAAACGTTTTCTTTGTGATATTCTTTAGCTAAGTAGAAGTTGTAGAGCACAATACTTTCATACAGCTGAACATACCTACGCAAGACTTACCTTCCTGATTAGTCTAGTGGACAATGAATTTTCAGGTAAATATTATTGTGTATGGCTTATAACTAGACAAATAGGTATTAACATACCACCTCCACTAACTAGAATAGAAATGGAACTGGCATGCGTTTTTGAGTTATAACTGCACCGCAAAAGAATACAAAATGGTAAACAATTCGATTTTAGGATGAAGCGGTAATGATCGATAAACCAGAGAATTGTTGGCGAGCGAGCGTAGCGAGCGAGACACTTACAGGGGTAACACAATCGAAAATCGGGGATGTTTGTGTAATTATATGTATGGACGTACGTATGCCATTTTGTACTTTGACCCTCCGTATTTTTGTGTACGCTCAGCGTTGGACCCCGTCCCAAACTTCATTAAACAGAATCCTCCGGTTTAGCGACCATTACCGGTATCACCTTAGAAATTGAATTGTTTACCGCTTTGAATTGTTTTGCGGGTGCAGTGAAAACTCAAAAACTTATGGGAGCTCCATTTCTATTCGAGTTAGTGGCAGTGGTAAGTTAATACGCTATTTGTCACAGTTATAATCCCTACTCAACAGCTTTTAATTGAAAATTCATTGTCCACTAGACAAACCACGAAGGTAAGTCTTGCGTAGGTATGTTCAGTTGTGTGAAAGTATTGCCTACAGGGGTATCACAATCGAAAATCGGGGATGTTTGAGTATTTATATGTATGGACGTACGTATGTCATTTTGTACTTTGACCCTCCGTATTTTTGTGTTCGCTCCGCGTTCGACCCCGTCCCAAACTTCATTAAACAGAATCCTACTTGAAAATGCATTGTCCACTAGATTAACCACGAAGGTAAGTCTGTGTAGGTGCATGTCCAGTTGTGTCAAAGCATTGTGTGTTACAACCACTACTTAGCTCACAAAGAACACTTTTAAATAACGGGTATTGTTTTGTTGTTGTTTTTTTACTTCAATTCAAGCAGTTGCAGAGAGTTGTTACTATGGCACTAAAATCCCTTTACCGTGTATGCGAAATTTAAAAACTAGACCTTATTTTCAGTAGCTTCAGTGTCAGAAGTCAAAATCATTCATATAAAAATAGTATAGTCTTTAGGCTCGCTCGCCATTTGTGCTCAAGCACATCACTAGTATTGTGAGAGAATTCCTGCGAAAACGCTTGTTATTCAAGTCCAAAAATTACTGCGAACGGTTACTATGACATTGAAACCCTTTACCATACGTAATTTGAAAAACCTCGTCGTTTTGGGGGGCTGCTAAATGCCGCTCGTTGGTTGTCAAGTGCCACTGGTAGCCAGAGCGGCTAAAATTTTAAACCAAGGGAGCCCCACCATTACTTAGGAGAAGCTGGAGTAAGTACGTAGTTCGATATTTGTTAGCTAAAATTACAAAAATAACTCTGGCTATGTTTTTTTTTGGTAGAGCTGCGAGCTTGTTCACCAGTTACTGGTAATTGAGGTAGTCAGAATGACTTAAATTGGATACTACAGAAGTTTATCACTTTTCCTGAAATTAAGGTGAGTAATGGTCATTTGCATGAACTAAGCTATTAGCTTAGTTCATGCAAAAAATATATGTAACAATACGAGTGTAGAAAGCAATTTTAAAGTGGCCGATCAAGCACTCACATTTGCCACACCTACAATATTGGGTGGGGTTTAGTTTGTTTAAATGTACGTAATAAAAAATTGACGATGTAGCATGATAAATACTAATCAATCATACCCATTAGCTATTTATACCTTGTCAAGAGAATAATTTTTAAGTTTGACAGAATCTTACAGAGAATCCTCCATAATAAGGGAGGCAGAACCAGGTGACATTAGTGGACACTGTCAGGGGTAACACAATTGAAAATCGGGGATATTTGTTGGCGAGCGAGCGAAGCGAGCGTTACATTATTAGGGGTGGATAATGCAAAATCGGGTATATGTTATAATGTATATTATATGTGTGTGTGTGGATGGTACGTATGCCCCTTAAACGCGCGAGTGGGCAACTTTTTCCTCCTAAAAACTCGGATTTTTAGGCTTAACCCCAGTTTATTCTGAAACTGCAGCATTAAACAAGCGTTACTTTAAACTTAAGCTCCAAAGTATGAGAAAATTCCAGCGAAAACCCTTGTTTTTCGCACAAAAAGTTGCTGAGACGGGGTTACTATGGCATTGATGACCCTTTTCCAAACGTAATTTCAAAACTTCGCCCTTTTAGGGGGGGATACAGAGTGCCGCTTGTTTGTTTTCAAGAGCCATTGGTAGTCAGAATGCCGTAATGTTACTACTCCAGTGAAGCTGAGGTAAGTACGTAATTGTTTTTGTAGCTAAGAGCTTGTTTTCAACAGTGACTGGTAAATTCGAATAGTTAAAATGGCTCAACTTTGGTACTACAACAGTTACCACTGCTCAAGAAAAGGTAAGAAATTAATTTTGTATTTGTGTGCTAAAATTCATTGTCTTTTGTTTTTGTAGCTGAGAGCTTGTTGTCAAGAATTCCAAGCTGGTCAAAGTAAGTTAAATTCGAAACTACAGAAGTTATTAATACTCAGGAAATTGAGGTAAGTAGTTATTCCATATTTGTTGGCTAAAGTAATAGCACTGGTTTATTTTTTTTATCGTAACTGAGAGCTTGTTCAAGAGTTACTGGTAATTGAGATTATCAGAATGGCAGGAATTTGATACTAATAAAATTACCTTTAATCAGGTAAGAGAGTGATTTTGTATTTGTTTGCTGAAATAAAAGGTCATAACTGCTATTAAGGTGTTTGGCTAAAACATAGTAACAATACTTATTTTTATGTTACCTAACTCAGGATCGCTGCCATTTGTGCTCAAGCACACCACTAGTTTATATATATGTTTGGACGTACGTATGTCATTTTGTACATTGACCCTCCGTATTTTTGTGTTCGCTTGGCGTTCGACCCCGTCCCAATCTTCACTACCCGTATCACCTTAGAAATTGAATTGTTTACCGCTTTGAATTGTTTTAACTGTCATTACCCATATCACCATTATAGCTAAATGTGTTTGTGATTCATGCAGGCAATAGGTAAATTGTATTATAGTTATTGTCTATAATGAATTAGAGAAAGATCAGTCTAAAGTAGATAATGAATTGGTGAAGGCTACAATTGGAGATAATATCATTTTAAAATGTCATTCCCATGGAGACACTAGATGGTTTTTTAATAGTTTTTCTTCACCTCTTATGGAGTACAAATCTGATTTAATTATTAATAATGCCACATCATTAAATTATGGTAACTATCATTGTTATGGACAATCAGAGAAGACAAGAGAATTTTTTATAGCTAGTATAAAGCTACAAGTTTTTGGTAATAAGTTAATTTTGTTGCAAACTTTTTTGTTTAAGAATTGCAATCTGTCCCAGGCAATTTTATTCTTACTGTAACTTATGATTGCATGTATGTATGCTGGTTCATGAGAATGTTTTGGCTTCATGAAAGTAAAACACATACAAAATAATATTAATCTGTACCATAACAGAATATGGTAGTAGACATAATGCAATTTACTAATACCAACAATAGTAAATCTAATTTTATGCACATGACTCTTAATTAGAAAGTAGACTATGTCGTATGCAAATAGTTTTTTTTAGCAAAACAATTAATATTACATAAGTGTGTTATGTAAATTTAGTGTTTAAGGAACTATTAGTAACACCGAGAAGAATCTACTCTCATGATATGTCAAACATTTCTGTAACATGCAATTCAGCTAATGTTATATGAAAAATCAATGGTGGAGAATTGCCTACCAATGCAAAGACATTAAATATGATTACTCAAAATCATTTAATCCTTTACAACACAATATCTTATAATACTATAATACAATAATATAAGACAAGAGAATTTTATAGCTAGTATAAAGCTTCAAGTTTTAGGTAATAAGTTGATTTTGTTGCAAACTTGTTTGTTTAAGAATTGCAATCTGTCCCAGGCAATTTTATTCTTACTATAACTTATAATTGCATGTATGTATGCTGGTTCATGAGAATGTTTAATCTGTACCATAAAATTAATAGTACATGTACACAATGGCTAAAGTGTAATGTTTATGACTTCCTAAAGAAGTAGCTCTAAATTTAGTATTTATCTAACACAAGCTACTGTAAAACAGATATATACTTAAAAAATTCATATGTATTGTTATTAGTGATAAATATAGGTAGCTATGGGCTAGTGAATTATGTAATTTTGTATTAGTGATGTATGTACAATTTCTTGCACCCTTTTGTACAATTTGGCAGTACTTTGTCAAAATAAGTGTGCTATTGAATATTAATAATATTGATAAACCTAAATGCTTAATATTAGCTTCTGGCTTTTTTAAATAAACCATCAATTTACCTCATTTTCTGTAGATATAATTTTAGCAGATAATTAAAGTAACAAATATTTTAACATAAATGTAGATTACACTAAAGCTATACCGAAAGTTTCAACTTGGTGGGAAGGAAGTGAAGCAACTATTTCATGCTTATCTTTTACAGCTGCTACATGGTCATATAACAATGAACCATTGTCAAATTCTGTCATTGTGGATGAATCAACTTTATTTATACCTAACATACGAGCTGTTCATTCTGGACAATATCAATGTATTGGTGATGACACAAACTTTGTAACTTTTATAACTGAAGCAATTGTCCGTGTTAAAGGTATAATATATCAAAGTATTTAGAGGTATGAATACAAATACTGTAATATGTAATGTTCTCACAGAATATGGTAGTAGACATAATGCAATTTACAAATACGAACAATAGTAAATCTAATTTTATGCACATGACTCTTAATTAGAAAGTAGACTATGTCATATGCAAATAGTTTTTTGGCAAAAACAATTAATATTACATAAGTGTGTTATGTAAATTTAGTGTTTAAGGAACTATTAGTAACACCGAGAAGAATCTACTTTCATGATATGTCAAACATTTCTGTAACATGCAATTCAGCTAATGTTATATGGAAATTCAATGGTGGAGAATTGCCTACCAATGCAAAGACATTAAATATGATGACTCAAAATCATTTAATCCTTTACAACACAATATCTTATAATACTGGTGTATATGAATGTTTTAAAGCACTTAATGAATTTGTGGAGGTTGTGGGATCTGCACACGTTTCATTTATTGGTAACTTCACGAATTAATTATAATGTTTGCCAACACATTGTCAATAATTAATCTAAAATTCTGCAATTTGAAATTGTTTCTTTTACTTTGTTATCATCAGATAAAAATATGATACAATGATATTAATAATTGTAACAATTACCATGCCACATAATTGTCTGCCAGCTATGCAAGTTTTATGGTATAACTAATTCCTACGCTACAAAATACAATAATTACATAGATTTTTACAAATTGAGAACTAAAATGGAATGTTAGCAGCTAATGTGAATGTTCTGAAACTGTTCTATTCCTCAGTCAGTCACAGTAGGTTAAGTATTTAATATCTCTAATTATTATTTAAATATGGTTTAATAACCGACTTTGGTATACTTACAATATTGTAATCAGATAATTGGAGGGTTATCTAGAAGTGTTAATGTCAAAGTACACTTACTCAATTACTACATAAAATTGTTTATAACTAGATGCTAATTTATATGGAACAATTTCTCCCTCCCATCAAGTTGTGTATGAAGGAAGTACAGTATTTATGTATTGCACGAGTAAAGCTACTCCATACTGGACAAATGATAAAATTGAACAAAATATAGAAACAACCAGTAATCTGATTTTAGAAGATGTATCTTTAGAAGATTCTGACAATTACTACTGCCATGGAACATACTACAATAATGATACTTTCAGGGTTGCTTCTACATTATTAGTTGCAAGTTAGTATATAACAATAGAAAATGGAATTTATTTACCAGATATTTATACAAATATTGTGTATAGAACGAAGTTCAAATCGTATTCAACCTGCACTAGATAAAGCTAGCATTGGAGAAAGTGTATCATTTACTTGCAGTAGTGACAGTGTACCCAGATGGTATTTTGAACAAATCCATTCAAATCCTATGTCATTGCCAATTAATGTTAACAAAGTGCATCATATTGCTGAGGTCGCTGAACACCACAATGGGTATTACTATTGCTATGGGACTCAGAATGAGGAATATTTTGTGACCAAGGCAACATTAATTGTATATGGTATGTCTTTATTGCTTTTAATACCTTTTATCATTAACGAATTTTCTTCATGTGCTTAAATTGAAAGTTTACTATCGCCTCATAAATAATAATGCAGTAAACATTGTGCTTGAAATACACTAATTAGAGTTGCAATACTAATGCTGTACAAGCATAAACACTTTATAATTATTTAATTTAAACTTTGCTCAAGAATAAAACTATATTATCCAAGTGATGAAGCAAGAGTGTGTAAGCCCAGATTTTTTTCAATTAGATGATTGTGCCCCCTAGTTGATACTGCATATGGGACGGAATGTAGTATTTTCTAAATACAACTGTATTGTAATCTGTTATTGTAGAAATACTTCTCCACTTGCAAATGATTGATGGTTTATAAAGTAGCATAAATCTGGGAGGAAGTTTACCTTTTATGTTGTCCCAACCCACATCTTTTTACTTTATTGGGATACTTTGAGTATCACCAGTCAAAATGAAAGCACATTCAATTCCTATAGAATAGGCATAGACTTGCAATATGAAAAACATTGTGTATATAGAAGTGATTTCTGTCCCGATACGAGAACAGATGATCCCTGCTTAGACAAGTAGTTTTGATGATGTAGTGCTTCTATTTATGTTTAAGACACAAATAGTTCAAGAAAAGAATAGGCAGGAAAAGGGTTCTGATGCAGGGTTAAATATCTGAACAGAGATAATGATGTCAGCCAAGTAAAGAAGTATTAGCATATACCAGCAGAACTATTGATTAATCCTTTTGAAGGAACAATACCGGTAACATTTAGTTTGATACTGAAATAAATGAAATTTGCTATTTCTGCTTGCTTAGAAGAAGAAAATACATGTGACATTGCCATCATACTCACTATGCCAATAACTTTGGTATTTCTCGAGTGTCCTTTAGTTAAAGCAGAGAACAATAAATTCTAAATGGGGCAGGGTAATAATCATGTATTTAAACTTGAACTTGAATCTAGTACTGCTTGACAATCAAACAAAATATAATGTGTGTGGATGTTTACTTTAGTGCAATCCTCATAGTTCCCCACTATTGAGAACAATCTATATAGGGATAATTGAGATGGAAGAGGAAGGTCAGAGAGAGGTACATCTGCTATTTTTTATTAACTAGAAAATACCCCATCACACAGTGGCGCTTGGCATACTGCAAGAATGCAGTAAAACAAAGTCATTTCTATTCATTGTTACGATTCTCTACCATTGCAGTTGGTTAAGGTCACATCGGTTTCCCTCTCCTGCTCTCTTTTTTTTTCATTACAATCTCAGCTTTTCTTATCCCCCACCTTTCCTTTTATTTAGCTCTTTTCTTCTTGAGTCATGGAGTTCCTTATCTTTCCTCTTCTAAATCACGCTGTCGTCCAATGTTTACTTACAATTATTTGTTACCTTTTTGCCTTCTATTTTGTACATTCACCTTCGATTTACTACACCGTCTTACCTAGCCGATTCCGCCCGCTGTTCAGTTGCAATTAATCTCCTTTTTGCCTTTTGAACTTACACCTTTTTTTAATACCCACGCTTTCTCATCTTTTTTACCGCTTCAGTTATAATTTATCACTTTATATTGAATTTAATGTTACTTTACAACCATACAATGTAATGTAAAAACGATGCTTTACCAAACTGCTTAAGCTCATGAATTATTAAAAAACTGCAATAGTAATTACTAGCTTTGCAATAATATATCTGCTTAGGACAAATACTATACTACTACTAACAATGATAACCAGCTAACCTTTACAGCTAGAGTCAATACCCGGTATTTATTAATTTAATTTTTGTTGGCCCTATTGGCTTGGGTAATTCAGCAAAATGGCAACAAAACTCACAACAATAGCACTTGCACCTTTCTACCAGAAGCAAGGCCACAATTTAGCTGTTCATGTGCATTGTTAGTTTAGCAACAATGTCACTTAACAACTTTCGAATTTGATGAGTAATTATCAAAAGTTGAAAGAGCCTGTTGAGATATTGGCTGGTGTACAGCGGATCTTTAGACAAAACATAAGGTATAGGGAATTTCCTGCTGAAATTATGACAGGTAGGACCTACGTGGTTTTCTTCAAGTATATAAAAATTCTTGAAACAGCTGCTTCTCAGACTAGGCAGCTATCACAGACTTGCAGTGGTTTCCACTGAGCACATAATCACGAAATAAAGCACATAATCATGAAATAAGTGCATTATGTGATGAGTTGCAGAAGACACACCCATGGTCACTTAATTGGTTGTCTTAACACACTGGAACAATTTCAAGAAAACCTGGAAAGTTACCAGAAGTTCTTATTTCCTGTGTCTCATCCTTTTACGCATGTATAACGGCTGGTTCACGAGACTAGCAAGTATAGGGGGGTGTTAATGACAATCACTTGCGAGCGAATAATGAATGACTAGCTTTATCCGTAAAAATAAATCGAAACAAAAATTTCTGGCACATTAAAGAGACTTAAAATTTCCAGTGCTACAGTTGGATGATTCAGTAGGATACTGCCATCTTCAAGATCCACTTTGACTGACTGATGTACAAACTGAGTACCATAACCCTCTCGTGCATGCGCTCTTAGGGTTACTGATAAAAGGATATACACTTTAGTTTTATGAGTTGCTATAGTCTGTTTGATTGTGAATCAGCATTTATCAACATTTATTTAAATAATAGATCCTGAGAGTATAATTCCGAACTCTGTACAAGCAATTGAGGGTAGTTCACATGTTATTAAATGCCACTCAATAGGATATACAAACTGGTATTTTAATGAAAAACTTTTACCTGAAATTACTGGCCAATTGCTACATTTAAAAAGAGTAACGAAATATTTTGGAGGTACATACGAATGCCACGGAAAGAAGGCATCTGGAAAACAGTTCAGAGCCAAATGCATATTTCAAGTAATAGGTTAGCTTATATGTACTTTTTTATACAACAGGCCACCATAAATCTCAACCACCAGATATTTAAAGGCCACAACATTTAGATTTCAACCACAAATGTTATAATTACAAAAAATAAAAATAGCGATTAAATTTGCAATTTTATGGTTAATTTTATTGTTAGGTAGAATAAAAATGTGGACCAACCTGCAGTTATTTTTTATGGGTATGATAAACCAACAAAAACATTTCCCAAATATGACAATCATTTTGACTTTTTTTTCTGTGAATATATCTTTCTTTGGTTAAGACAATACATAAACGCATTGAACTCGATACTAGTAAAATTTATTAAATGAGCAGCCAAAATATAGTTACCAAGTATGAACCACAAATTATTATACTGAGAGGATGTTAATGGGGCAATATGACTAGCGGCTCTCCTACCCACCAAGTTTAACATAGCTACATTATCTACAGGTATTTATTTTTTATCTTGAATATCTTTCAGCTGGAACCCTTTACTGGAGAGCAAATAGATGCTGATGCAGTGATAGATTTTTAAACCTGTACTTGTAAATACAATAAGAACTATAACAGTAATGAGTCTCTGGATTGAGCCGTTTACATATTTATTTCTAGGTAGCCGTATTAATTGCTGGACCTAGGAAAGCCACCTTTAGTCACACATTATTGATCTCTTTACTGAAGCCAGCCCGCTTAATGTTTATTTATCCAATAGCCACGCCTAAAAATGGGCCTACGCCAGACAATGTAAACCTGTTTGCACTTTAAAATTTATCATCTCTATTCCGCAGGAAATATAATAAATGTTGAAAAAGTGAAGTAGTAAACTTGTAATGAATATAAATGAATTATGTCGATTCAGTTAGCTATATTCATTTTGCAATCACCATTTCTTTTAAATGCACCAAAGTTAAAGTTTGTTTACTTTATGCTATGGAAATTATAATAACTTATATGCAAAATAAAGAATTCGATTTCCAATTAATCTAACAATAACTATTTTCTTCAACTACATATCTGAAGTTTGTCTACTTTTTACACTAAAATCAGATTTTCAATTATAGAGTAACAGAGGGGCATAAAAAAGATTAACAAACATTACTGTTGATACACTTTGATCATCCTACTATTGAGCATATTATATATGAGATTGAAACCTGATTACAAAACACCACAATGTAAAGTGGATATTACTGTGCTTTATCATAATTATAATGAAATATTATCGTTATTATTTAGAGCGGATTTCAGGATTTGTAACTCCACCTTATTGGTTGATTTATGAAAGAAACACTGTTGAATTTACATGTACCTCCAATGGTTATGTTTCATGGATCCTGAATGATCCAATGGCTCATAATATTAAAATATATAGAAAAAACAAAAATCACAGCATTTTATCTATATCTAATGTAAGATTATACAACGCTGGTGTCTATGAATGCAGAGGGCAGGACAATTCAACATTATTTGAGGATTATGGTACACTAGCTGTTAATGGTAGGAGAATAAGTATAGCAATATTGTTTAGTTTTGGTTCAAAAGGAAGTTACAATACATTAAAGAGTGGTAATTATTATTAAATTTTTCTTGCTACATCCAAGTGGCCCCAGTTTTTATTTCAACCTGCAGTAGTCTTTTGGCTTTACTACTTGTCTAGTTATTAAGGCCCACTCACGTACACACGCCCCGCCCCATGTTTGCATACAAGTGTCAGCTGTTATCACACTTCCCTTACAAGATATGCAACACATTAGCTACTAGTATCCTTCATACATTTCACAAAATGTGCTCTCCCTTATATTTTATTTTTTGGTACACTCAATACATTTCATGGAGGCAAGATAAATGTAATGTGTGCATAGTTGCCAACTTTTAGATACAAAATGTAGGGACACCCGGCGAGCTCTGAAAATTTTTGCCACGACCACGCCCCTTTTTAATTAAACCACGCCCCTTTTGCCACGTCCACATGCACATCGAAAAGATTCAGTGGTACATGGTGATTGATCGTGAACTGATGATTTGTTTTGTGAACTGATGATTTGTTATGTGAACTTGTTTTTAGTCTTTGTGAAGTGATTGGCGAGTTGCTTTCTTGCGTTATGACAAAAAATAACTGTACTTTGACCCTACTCGGGCCATAGCTAGCTAAACTAAGTCTCGAGCTGTACTGTTACAGTTTAGCCTTCATTTCCTGGCCTCGGACCCTCTCTGGTCGGTGATGTCGGGACAGGAGCGGGACTGGAGCTAGAATGTCGGGATTGCCGCCAGAATCGGGATGGTTGGCAACTATGTGTGTGGTATTGGTCTCAGTAAAATGTGGGGGTAATCTTGTGGACAGGTTTCATAAGTTGAGTATGAGACAATGATTAGTTAAGTGGATGGACTTATTGCATTAATGCAACAACAAGCCTTGATGGCCTCAGGGAAGAAGCTGATGATGCATCATGCTTTTCAATTGTGATCTGACCCAAGCCGCCTATATTGTCCTAGGGCAATTAATTTGATAATTATATTATAGTTATTAAATTATAATTGTCTTTATTATTAGTAATCATAACTATTTTCACCTTTATCCTATCATATAACAATGAAAGTCAGAATAGTACGAATAACCAAAACTGTCTAGGGAAATACAAATAAAAAGTAACATGTTTGTGCTATAGGGTCGATGAATAAGCTAACATCTTGGGACAAAAATCACAGGGTGACAACCATAACAAAATCTGTAAATTGTCTTGGTCAACTAATTTATAAGGCTGTTGTGATTAACACACTAATTACCAACATATTATACATTAATTTATGATTTTGTTTTGGTTGTCAATGGACACTTTTCAGGCAGTGAATGATTGCATAAGTTGGTTATTAGTTGTCCTGCTGCTTTTTAAGTTCCTGACCAGGCAATAATAATCACTTATGGAGTGCCCTGGTCCCTATTCATTCTTGAAAAAAAGTAAAGGATCCAGACATCCACAATGCCAAATATTACTGCTGGGGGGTAATGTTATAGATGAACTATAGCCAGATAAACCAAGACTAAGACACAAGTGCGTTTAAAATGTTAGATTCTGAGGACAGCAGTAAAGATATGGACTATAGTAGTAAAGGAAGTGGATTGAAAGTGGAAGTGAAAGTCATTCTGGAAGCTCATCTGAGATCAGAGATCAGTTGTATGGGGGGACATATTGTTTTCAACCCAGTGATTCTGGGTCTGAGAATTCAGAGGGTAGTAATACCTGGAATACAATTCAATGATCCTAAATTGAATTTTGAGAGTGCCACGGATATACTACTGCTGCTGTTGGGTGTGTCTTGGAAAGGATTTGTGAGTTGTGCTACTGGCCTACACTGTCAAAATCAGAGAGACATTTCTATATGGAACTTATACTGGTTTCAACAATCCTACTTTACATGATGTATTGAATATTTTTATGAATGATGAGTGATAAATATTGAAAAGTCAATATCTGCTTATGACTCTGCTTTGATGCTTAGCTATTGCATCCTAATTGGTGGAGTTTTTACAACTGCTGCATAGTGGAGGTGGAGATGTGGCTAGAGAGGTATGACCACTTCCTGGGTTCACATCCTGGGCTACATTTAAGGGGGTGTGAAGTGGATATTCGTCCCCTCTAGAAATCCTTCTGCCCCCAAGACATCCTAAAGTATTATTTCATAAAATGACCTTTACAGCCTTGTAAATTTTGTTAATTCTAATTACCTAGACAGTTCATGTATTTTGTTATGTTTGTAAATGGACTCTTCACCCAGGGATCAATGTACGCAATCGATTATATAATATCATTATTATTCTATAGATATATTTTCCTTTGTGCCATGAAATGGTACTTTACTGCTGACCAAATAATATAGCAATGACACAAAATAATTTAACACTATTAATATGTATTAAGATATCTTACTGTAATGTTATTAACTCCCATATATGGAATATATTTTGCATTTTTTAGTTCAGTACAGGAACAAAGTCAGACCTAAACATATGTATGCTGAATTAGGTGAAAGTATAACATTTAGGTGTGAGAGTGATGATAACATAACTTGGTACTTTGGTGGACAGCTCAGTCTACCTTTAAATGCTGAAATAAGATATGGAGGTACTGCAATATACTTGAAAAAAATTACAGAATTGAACATAGGATGCTATGGATGCTATAGCACAGGAGAATTACCCATACCATACTATCCTGGTACTACTACCACAGATGATGAAACATGGCCACTAAAATCAATTGATGACCCTTTTTGTAGTTCGAATGAAGCTTTTCTTAACATAAGATTGCCAGAGAAACAAAAAAAAAGTAAAATTGAACACTATTATTTTGATAGAGAAAGTGATGTTGAAATTGATGGTAATCTTGAAAAAAAATACAATGACGATGAGATTCGTAGGAATAGCAATAAAGCAAAATCTCACCTTATTAAGAATCTCGAAGCACTTAGAGGTATAGCATTATATGACATTATTAGTAGAAGCAATTATATAAGGAAATAATGTACACTAATATCAAGGAAATGCAAGTCATAGCCAAGAATAAGCAGTCTTTTATTTTAGTATAAATACTTAGCTGATATTGAGATGTGTATTAATCCTAACATTGTTCAAATATTGTAATTTCTGGTTTAGCGCAGAGCCTTGAAGGGTGATTCAAAATTTAGCTTGAAAGTTAACCTAAAAATATAGCCAGTGAGATTGTATAACTAATGTAAACTTTAAAGAATGTACAACTTCAAGTTATTGGTAAGTTAATCCTATCTGCAATTTTAGACATACAAATTATTTTTTGTTCACATTGTCAGATCTCATGCAAAAAGATATTCTAATCTTTCTTTCTTGGATCTTACAGCACAAATGTCCAAAGATAATTTATCTTTTTCTAGTAGTTTTATTTTAATCATTATGTTTTTATTGACCGCAAATATGAAAATAGTATTTTAACTTTATCATAATTAATTTTCATATGGCAACAAATTATCATTGTTATTTTTAAGCATGTAATAAACATATATATCACTTAGTGAGATTAAATTTATGTCTGTCATAGATCATACAACAGATTTTCCTAGATTAAGTCAAACTTTGGGATACATAGTTTATTTAATATGTAAAACTTTCAATTATGTTCCTTTATCATGACTTTTTGCAAAATACATGTATGTACACGTTATAACAAACAATTGTATTGATACAATACATATTATAGTTATTTATTAATTATTATAGTTAAGATGATTATACTATTATGTATTTAAGAAATTTTGAAATGATTATACTATTATTATTGGCCTGAATTTATGTAATTTACAATAAGCAACTAATAAATTATTATTGTTGTTCATTCCCCTAAAGTATGATTTTCTGAATTTCACTGTTGAAACTTCGGGCTGAAATTAGAATTCTTGAATACAATCTGTTGTAGAAGCCATAACCTAGCCTCTGCAAGTTAATAAGAGTTGAGATCACCTATGAAATGAGGGGTTTAAGGTCAGATTATTGAACATAAACTGACGACAGACTTACAACCAGTACACCTTAAGGGAACCAAAACAACCAATGTCCAGAGGCTGACTGTCCGCAGTTGTATGTGGTGGTAGACAGAATATAATTACATCGTTTTCTGCTGCAAGCTTGATGAGTTATAGTGTATAATGTGAAGAATGACCGTCTAACATTAATATCAATGGGCGACATGACACCGCATGACTTAAAAAGTGATTGGAAAACCAATTAAAAAAAGTTCTTGGTCCATCCAGCCAGACTCTGACATGCCATACAACGTCCCAGGAACTTCACCAACACTTAAATTGGGATTAAAATGTTATCCTGTGAATACAACCATGGGTGGAATGGTCTGACCAGTGGCATTACAACAGCCAAGTATAGTTATCTGTGTTTTGTTTCCTGATGTTATTTGCCGAATCTTTTTGGCACCTTTTGCAGAAATAATTTGAGGGAGTTTATGTTCAAGGGGCATTCCTGATTCATCGCAATTGTATATTTGGGACGGCCTATCCATTAAGTTGTATTCAAGAAGAGTCCTTGAGAAGTTCAAAATAATTCTTAAAAACTTCAGGATTAGTAATCTTCTCATGTGCAAGGAAAAATGAATCACCTTTTCGCAATCTAAGTTCTGGCCACTTTTCGCGAAAGCGACACCACCATCCCTTGTGAAATAGAGTGATTAAGATTCCTTCCCTTTTTCTTCATAGTAGCAGTCACAATCTGTAAAACCTCTCCTCTAGTTTTACCATATCCTTGCCTTGCACATTGAAGGAGAAATCTAACCAGCTCTTCTTCTTCCATTCGAGTAGGGTTTAGGGCCAGAGTTAGTACAATGGATTACTCTTCCAGATATTCTATCCTTGAGAGTGGTTCTAGGTATGCATGTCATGCTCCAATGCAGCTCTGTTTACACCCATGCCATTCTTGACAGCTTCCATCGCCTTCAGCATAGACTCGTTGGACCAATTACGCAACTTAGCATGTCTATTGTAAGATTCTGTAGACTTGTTTTTCTTATTCTTTCCTTTCTTTGTGCTCTTCGGGCGCCCCATAACACTCAGCGGAAGGTTTGTCAACACCTCTTCTAGCTCGAATAAGTTGTGATGTCGCGTGGTTTAGTACTTAGAGAGGAAGCCCCTTTACCGAACCACAGGTATTGTTAGTAAGGTAAAGGGTTTCGTGATAGTGTGGTCGACAATCAGATTGATGAAGTCGACAACAATACTACAAGTTAAGATGGACACACTGGCAGTGATGACTTCAATCTGCTAGGTAATGTGTCAGAAGAGAAGGCTCTTAAATAAGAACATTCTACTAGTGTTTTCCTTAAAGACAAACATAATTGTTACTGGAAATGGGTTTTCAAAGTGTTGTGATATTGATACAGATTTAATGTATATGTTTATATTTTATACATTTAAACTAAACCCTAATAATTAACATTCCCCTCCATTTATGATAATTTTAGAGGATATTACGAATCAGTATAATGGTAGTACTTTATGTAAAACAGTGAGAATGATGCTTTTTATTATTCTGCAAATAGTGATAATATGTGCCATTAAAAATATAATTATATATTACCTTACATATGAATTTTTCAATGTATATTTGTGCATTTTCTTCAACATCTAAAATTTTGCAATGTCCTGTACCATATACATTTGTTAATATATTTTACTTCTGCCTTATTATTTTATCAATATTGTCTTACTTGTTACTAAAAATTTCATAGTACACATGTTTTCTTGCAATAACAAGTAATATAAGTATGTATGTCCCAACCTAATGGTAGTTTATCAATGAGTTTAATCTATTATGTCAACCTAGGAATATTCCTAAAAAAGATTAAATTAAGAACCCTTTCAGTATTATACAGAAAATGTATGGCTTAATGATATATATTATTGTTTAATAACATTGATTCATTTTTTAACGTAGTAATGTTCCTTACCATGGAAGTAATCCTAGAAGTACTATGGGACAATTCAAAGAATTTGATGGTTTCTCACAGAACGAACTATGACTTGTGGAAGATTGTCTTTACGCTGAAGTAGTCCATTTTCTCTAAACTCAACTGGACAATTCACTTCAAAGCAATAATAATATACTTCATTAATACCTTTAAAATAGTTTGAAAATAAATACACTCAAACTCCCCAATACAGGCAGCTAGGGACTGGGCACTGCCCGTAATCAGAAATATCAGTATCTGAGAACAATCATTTGCACTTGTATTTTAATACACTGTACATGTATAGGAATTGTAATAACTTATTTATAATTACAATTATACATACTTTGAGTAATAGCTACTAGTATTTAAGTTACACAATTTTTTTTTTGGAAAAATTTGGTTAGCTTAGCTTGTTTAGAGTTTCTTGCCTCATCCTAGCAGCAGTATCTCCCCTTTTTTTTCTAATAAAAGATGATTAGGGTCACTACCAGGTGCTGTAAATGTACTGTACCCTTTACTCATACCTGCAGCTGTAAGTTGATTCTACACCTCTCAGTACATACATTCACTGTATATGAAGGACAAGCTGGTGGATCCTTACCACACAATGCAGTATTGAGGTGCCCAGTAGAGGGAAGTGCCCGGAACTGGGAAGTCCGGATAAGTGGAGTTTGAGTGTATAGCATATTAAAGAAATGTTTATGTTCCTATATTGTCAGTATCATTCAATAGACTCAAGCAGAATGCTATCATTTTATAACTATTACTAATAATTATACATTTTTAGTACTCTTCATTTCAGCTTTATAGTAATTTGCATATTACAATTTCCCTTCAGTAAATAAAATGCACATAATAGATGATTTAAAACTTGAAGTATTCAATATCAGAGACCCACCAGTATTAAAGCGCTGTCTTTAATGTTAAGGTTACGGGTACCACATCCACCCACTCATTCTAAAAAGTCATTACCTACAATGTGTGGACTGTGGTTTAGTGAATGTAATGTGAGATGAAGTGTACTGCTTTTTCAACATTGCCAAGCCTAATTATTAGAAAATAAAGTTCTGTATTTTTTTAAACTCATGCTAAACTTTGCTCCAAACACAAGCTCAATAATGAAGATTAGTTTTATTGTTTCTACACTAAATCTCAACTATTAACATTTGTATAGCCTAGTGGGCTTATATACAGCTAGCAATGACGCATTACTGTTACTTAGGATATAGGCTATTAATTGAACCAGTTATTCAGACTTATAATATGCTCCCTCAAGTCTTTTTTTTTTTTTACCAGATCAAGAGTTGGCAGCCAAAGCACCTGAACTAGATCGCTGGACCACGCCGAGCTGCACTAGATAGTCTTCCCGCCTGAAGCGCGCCTTCAGAATGCGTGGGCGTTCACAGCTGTTTGGCGGTCTCGACTCTGCAGCGTCAATTTCTGCTTTTCTCAGCACTGCTGCTATTGATAGCTATACAGTTAGGCATAGATAAATATTGCTGGAATTTTTTTGGGAAATATAGGCACATGGAAGCAATGAGAAATATGCTAGAAATATAGGCAACTTTTTTTTAGAATTAGCAGATTACTTAATGTGGAATGTGTGAAAATCTATTAATGCATGATGTAATTATACAAGCAGCAGCTGGATCAGTCTTCCAGTGCTCAGGAAAGAGCACTGGAAGACTATGTTTCAGCTTCAGTTATGCTACAATATAACAGTCGCTAAAAACTTTCTTTTTTGTAATTCACAATGTATCACATGAATTTTGGCCAAGCAATAAATGAGAAATATAGGCACATTTTGAAAGAATTATAGGGCAAGTTTGGGAGCATTGGAGAAAGAATTTTAGGCAGAAAAAAAAGCAATATTTATCTATGCCTATATACAGTACGTCATTCTACGGAGTTTGGGGCGCAGACTGAATCCTTTAAAAAGTGATAGAGTTGCTTGGAAACGGAGTTGTGAAGTGAAGTTTCTGGTAAGGGTCGCTGAAATGGCGTCTCTATTCTATCTTGTTCTGAGGTAGTTTACAGCCTTTTAACAGCGCTCACAGTGCTGCTTTTTTTCATTTAATCACCTTGTATTGTATTAAGGACTTATGCTATGAGGTAATTATCATGAAGGGTAGGGGGTGACACGAAGAAATTGACGCCTAGTGCCTTAAACTGAGGGTGTACAAACTGTAAATATTTGGTTGTGAATAATCTCATGACTAATTAATGAGCATGTGGTACCCGTAACCTTAAGACTACTATGTATTACCTGAATTTCATTGCTCACTTTTGTAAAATGTTAGAATAAATATCATTTGAATCTGTGTAAGAGCTTTTTACTTGCTTTTATTTTATTTTATTTTGAAATAACTTTATTTTGAATTAACTTCTATTAACTGTGTAAAACATGTCTGTAACTAAGTTCAAATGATTTTGATGTTTTTTCTTCATTGGCTTTGAATTCATGAAACATATTAAAACACACAGATTGGATTTTACCGTACATAATTCAAATTCTCTGCTACAAGTGTTCTGGAGTGTAAACAGTTTCAAGTCACAGAATATTGGGCTAATTTTCGTTACTATCTCATTAACCTTAACTAACTCTTGTTTTTTAGTAGTACAGTACTTTTTGTCAGGAGCTGTATTTTATTCCCAAAATGAGGTAATAATTTTTTTTGCTAAAATTAATTTAACAATTACAGAGTGAAACATCAAAGTCAATCAATTTCTTGGATCTTACTACATATAAGGGAACAAGATTTGAGGCAGAAGGTATACTACTAGACATCAAACCTTACACAAAAGCCATTGACCTTTATGCTTATCTCTACTTTTTGTCAGCCCATCATCCCTCAGTCATTAGAGTTGGTAATGAGGCGAGTTCATCAGGACATTGAGAAGCAGTTCCTCTCCTGAAACCTACGCAGAAGCAGTCGAACAGCTTGAGCATTGGTTCTTGTCAAAATGATTCATGAAAGGTCTGTAGGACGAGTAAGTGACACTGTTGTGAATGAAATGCTTGCTCCACGTGATCACTCACTGAAGTTTAGAGAAAAATGAATAACGACTCCAAGGGTTGTTCTTGCTACTAGATTATGTGACCAACATTACTGTTAATTGTTTCTTGTCTTGTACTTCTGATGTTAAGGAAACAGATACGATTGGTTCATGCATAGATGTTCACTTTGGTGATTTCTAGGTAAGAAGCAACAGAGACAATCAACTTGGTCATCATTAGTGCTGCAGTAAGCTCCAGCTTCGATATGGTAACAGTCCTAAGGGGTGCCATTTACCAGTGTAACAGTAATGCTGGTATCCTCGAATGTGGTACGAAGATAAACTACTCCACCATAGGCCTTTTTCCAAAGCATCTGAGAATCCATGGAGCTGGTGAAACATGATGTGAGAATCCGGCTTGAAGGATCAAATGTATGTGCAGGTGTAGATCGCACAAGACAATGAGGGGCGTTGGTGATATAATCCAAGTAGATTCTATTTGACGGTTCAGCTAGATTAGTATAAATGAGCTATGGCTAGATAGGTAAACCAAGCTAAGTTAATCCTAAACTAGCAAACTATCTACAATGACTCAGGTGAGGTTTACTCAGGCACGCTGAAGGTAGAGATCTCTGTTATGTAGAGCAGAGACCTGGAGCGATAGAAAGAACTTCTAGTTGCAACTGATACTATTCCTTAAGCTGAAGAATGAATGAATGAATTACAAGAATGTGCAGTTTATATGTGATGAATGTGTGTGTGGTGACCATTGCAAGCAAGGTGTTAATTATAAGACGTATTCATGTGAATTAAAGGGTCTTGGGGGGGGGGGGCATTCAACTTGTCTTTGTGTGGACTTGTTGTCCAGGGAAACCTTGGACAACTGTTGTACAGGGAAACCTGGACAACTGTTGTACATTATTTTTCCATAATAAAATGTCACAACGTTATAGGGTCAATTCAGTATGATTCTTAACTAGGCAAAGTACGAAGCATTGTTACAACCCTCAGTGTGCATGTGTGAGAGGGTTACAGTAGTCATCCTGTCTGTTTGTCTGTCTGTCATGCTCTGATTTTGGAGAATACTGACAATTAACAGTTGATTTAGATACGAACTTACTAAGGACGAAGATATAAGACCTTTTATTGTGCTACTTTTTTATTTCAGGCTAATCGTTACGAAACCACGAAGCTTTCAGCTCAGCGGTAAGTACCAGCTTTTATGGGCAACGCCCCCTAGCATCACATCATAATCATATGAACAAATAATTTCTTGCAGCCAGCGGTGTAGTTTGATTTATGCTCAGGGAAGTTAACGGAGTTGAAAGAAGTGAAGTTTCATGTTGTAAATGCGTATCAGTGAGTGTTTCTGGCTAGTTTAGCTTTTTGTCTTATGAAGACAGCATTTTCATGTACCATTTTCATTGGTCTAACCATTTTGATGCCTCATTAAAATAGCTAACTGATTGCTTTTTCTTTTGGAAGGAGATCATATTGTAATAGCTAAGAAGTGCTTAATAGCGCTAAGGGTTCGCATCTTTGGTGCTTCATTATTAATTTAAATACTTACATTAGCGTGTGATCTATTGTAGATTATTTCTCTATATTAAGAACATCTCAACGTTACCGGGAAAAATTCTTTGTTATTCCCAAACCAGGCGAAGTGATTATTTCTATATGTCATAAATATCTCAATGTTATAAGGTCAATCTGTTACAAGTGAAGTATTGTTATGTGCATGATTACAAGTCAACATTCCAGTTTAATGATTAATGCATTGTTTTATCAGTTAGGCCTATAGAATGTCACAAATATTTAACCCTTTAACCGCCATAAGCGCCATATGGCACATTGAACAATAAAAAATTGACCGTTGCCGGTAAACACTCCGTTCAAGCTCCAAATTAATGCGTATTCTTACTTGCTAACTGTGTTCTAAATACCCAAGCAATAACGCGCAGGTTGCTAGGAAAAAAAGGGTAATAAAGTTCTAAAAAAAATTTGAAATTTAAATTTAACCGCAAGATGCTATCGGCTGAACAAGTCCTTCATTCTGTATTTTCCGACGACGACTCCGACGTCTCGGGCTGTGACAGTAGCGATGACGGGGGAGATGGAGTGTATGCTTACAGTGGTCAACAACATTATGACCCCGATGAAGTTTTAGCCTTGAGTAGCGGGGTTATTTCTGGGCAGACTCTTGATTCTACCTCTACTGCAATTGATTATGAAGCTAGCAATCAGTCCACAACTATTGAGGATCATATATTTGAATTACCAGGTATACTAGAATTAACATTTGAGCTTCTAGTTCATAATAAAATATGGTACATTTCAGGGCATGAGTCTGATAATTCTGTTGTTTCTGGTCATGGAAGTGATGACTCCATTCCATCCTCTATGGATACTACTCATGGAAGTGATGACTCTTCTCAATTCTCCATGGATACTTCTGTGGCCAAATCACCTACCTGCAGGGGTACAACATCCAGGAGAATAAAAAAGAGCAGAGGAAGGGGTAGAACAAAAGGAAGAGGGAGAGGAAGAGGGAGGGGCATGAGGAGAGGAGTGCAAACACAAGGTAGGAGAATTTCTAGCCATGTATCTGCTAGTACTGCAGCTATACTTCATGAAATTGGCTTTACATGGAAGAAGGAAGAACCAACTTCTTTTGTTTGTCAATATGCCAAAAAGCCTGGTCCAACTTCACCTTCAGTATCTTCCCAGAGTACCCCTGGAGATTTATTTTATCGATTTTTTACTGATGAAGTATGGGAATTGATAGTAGTGGAAACAAATCGTTATGCCAATTCTTTTGTAGCCAATAACTCTGGTAGTGGTGCATGGATAGATACGACTGAAAATGAACTAAAAGCATTTATTGGTTTATTGATTTTGATGGGAATTGTTAGGCTTCCTCGATTAGAGTTATATTGGTCAACAAACTATCCTCTCATAAATACTCCAGGCATAAGTAGTATAATGCCCAGAAATAGATTTCTACAATTATGGCGCTTTCTACATCTAAATGACAATAACAATGCCATTCCATATGGTCAGGTTGGTCATGATAAACTGTTCAAGGTGGGAAACTTTTAGATATGCTTTGTCCTCTTTTTGAATCTGAGTTTGAAATACACCAGTCTTGTGCTATTGATGAGGCTATGATTCCATTCAAAGGTAGGCTGAAATTCAAACAGTACATGAAGAACAAACCTACAAAGTGGGGAATAAAAGTTTTTGTCTTAGCTGATTCTCCAACTGGCTATGTAAAAAGACTTCAGGTTTATACTGGGAAAGGCTTGGATAACAGTAGTACTGATGTAGGGTTGTGTACTAGAGTTGTGTTAGACCTAATGGATGGCTTGGATAGGGGATTACAGCTGTACACAGACAATTTTTACACAAGCCCGCTATTGTATCATCGACTATACACACAATATGGCATAAATGCTTGTGGTACAGTGCGTCCTAACAGAATTGGTTTTCCGAAGGAGCTAATTATCAAAGCAATAGATGCTAATCGTGGTACTTATAAGTATCTTAGCAATGGCCCATTGCTTGCTTGTTCCTGGATTGACAAGCGCACACTGTATTTTCTTTCAACTATGCATATAGGTGAGCGAATTCATAATCCTACAGTGAAGAGGAAGCAAGCAGATGGTAGTCTAGCAAATGTGGCCTGTCCTCCCTGTTTAGAGGATTATCAGACATACATGAGAGGAGTTGATAGAGGGGATCAGTTAGAAAATTACTATAATGTGGGAAGAAAGTCTAGAAAATGGTGGCGACGTATATTTTTTTATTGTATTGAAGTAAGCATACTAAACAGTTTTTGCATGGAAAAAATGCTAAAGCCTAATGAACATTTACAGCGAGGTCGAAAGAAAAGAAACATGCTTTCATTTAGACTAGAGTTGGCCAAAGAACTTATCGGTTCCTTTTGTTCCAGACAGAGAGTAGGGGGGCGTCCTCGTTCTGCTGAGCATTTATTATTTGATAGGCTGAATTTGAATCTTGGGCATTGGCCTATACATGTTAGCAAAAAAGGTGATTGTTATGTTTGTATGGTTTCTTCTCGTAACCAAGGTTCTTCTCATGTAAAGATTCGGCATCAATCACGCATTCAATGTGAACACTGTAAAGTTTATCTTTGTAATGCTGCTGAAAGAAACTGCTTAAAAAAATATCACACATTAGTAAACTTCTAACATTCATTTTCATTTTCAATTGATGGACTTTTGTTTCACTCTATTTTATGTTATGCTTTTGTAATATTGAAAAATTTCACTAAAAAGGCATTCATAATATTACTTAGTTGCCTACACCTATTTGAATTTCAAATTTTAACGAGGTAGTTAGTAGTGTGGTTGGGGTGTTAATTATTCAAATTTAATGAACAAGCCTCCATTTTTTTAATTTATTAACATATCATAGCTAACAGCAATTTTTTGTATTGTTGCTATGGTAAATAATAAAATCCTGAATTTATAAAAAAAAAGTAAGTTTATCTTTGTAAACCTGGCGGTTAAAGGGTTAACATAATTTAGCAAATATTGTATAAAGGCAATTGTTATAATTAAAATACAATTAAACTAGCACACATATAGACCAATTACTGTGCACTTTAACTTGTCCAAAGTAACTCCATACTCCTACTGGACTCAGACCACTGCAACGGTAATTTCCATGGTTGATGAATTGGATATTTTTTATTACAAGGTATTCATACAAGTCGTATTTAAAGACTATTGCATTGTTTGGTAAAACACCTTCATTGAAATGCCAAACATAATATCCATACCCAATACAGAGTAATATTACGTCACTTCCACATTTTACTTCCTGATGGTCAGGATGAACACCTTCTACAAGAGAAAACAGATGCTTACTTTAAACTAGTCAGATATTACGGAAATTTTTTTTTCTATTTCGGTTGTTTAGCAGGAATGAATGTCATATAACTACTGCAATTAGCATCAAGTTTTCAGATCAGTTAAGTAATAACAGTGGTAGAAACAGCTTTTGAAAATTGGAAATAGGGGGAAAGGGCCTCTACCAGGTAATGATATAAAGGTTATAAATTTTCACAGTTATGCTGATCATTAAATTTCAGTGGGGATGAAAATGTTAGGGGGGGGGGGGTAACAGAATGCAAGCAGTGGGAGGGAATTCCAGGGCTCCTATATTATCTCCTGTTAACATACAATAGTACTTTTGCGGATCCCACGAATGATTAACACACTGGAGGAGTCATGGGAAGGACCATATGTTGTGATTGATTGTTTAAGTAAGGTGAATTACTGAGTGAATGAAATTGGGAATGAGAGATGTAAACTGTTCATTAATTGTTAAATTGTTCAAGGATAGAGACGTGATGGTAAATAGTATAGTTGTAGTAGCAGAGGAGTTTGATAATGTTGAGAGATGCCCATTGGCAGAGGAAAATTGTATTGGTTACAACGTGATTGAACTGAAAGAGGTCTTACAAGAGTTCTCAACAGTGTTTGATGAGATACCAGGTAGCTGTGAATAGTGAAGATGCAAGTGGAAGTGGGTGGGAGTGCTGGTGTAATCTTGAAGAGGCCATACCAGATACCCATTTCATTGCGTGAAGCGGTGAAGAAAGAGTTGAATGGCTTGTTAGAATATTGAGCCTTGTTCTAGTTCATGGTCAAATCCACTGGTACCGGTTCCCAAACCAGATGGTTTCAGTGTGGCTTTGTGTCTACTATTGTGGCTTGAATGCAATTACGCCATAGCAGCACCACTGGATCCCTACATTGGATGAGATCTTGGGTAAGGCAGGATCAGCTCAAGTATGTCCAAGCTGGACCTTGCCTAAAGCTTCTACCAGATACATATGGACGAGGATAGTAAGGATTACACTACTTTTGTCTGCCCTTTTGGCAAGTTTCGCTTTTGTAGATGCCCTTTGGACTTACAAAATGCTCCGGTTACATTTCAGGCAGCAGTAGAGTAAATAAGTGCTTGGTCAGTGCAGTGAGTATAGTATGAATTACATAGATTATGTGTATTTTTCGGACTACTGGGTAGTACATGTTGGACACATTAAGATAGTTCTGAAGGAGCTGCGAACGGCAGGGCTTACTGTTAAAAGGAATAAGTGTAGTTGTGAAAAAAAGTACATCAGTTACCGTGGTCACAGAGTGGGATGTGGACAACTAGCTGTACCAGACCATAGAGTAAGTGCAATGAGAGATTATTAGAGGCGCAAGACCCAGAAAGATCTCCGGGCTTTTCTGGGGTTGGTCAGTTATTAACGTAAAATCATCAGAGATTTTGCAAAGCCTTTGGCTATTCTTACATTACATCATCTTCATACTGGGACTCTGAAGCAGTTGCAGTGGACTGAGGGAGCATTTCGTGAGTTACGTTGTATGTCAAATTTTATTGTTCTAAATGTGCCTCTGGCAGCGGATGAGTAAGTCCTTTTCGCACACGCCTCAGGAGTGGGAATATGTTCAGTATTGAATGTGATCAGAGATAAAGAACTCCCAGTGATATTCCACTTCAGGCAGTTGAATGGAGCTGAGAAGCGCTATTCTATTACAGAATTGGAGAGTTTAGCGATTGTTGACTTTTCACACACGCCTCAGGAGTGGGAATATGTTCAGTATTGAATGTGATCAGTGATAATGAACTCCCAGCGATATTTCACTCCAGGCAGTTGAATGGAGCTGAGAAGCGCTATTCTATTACAGAATTGGAGAGTTTAGCGATTGTTGACTTTTCACACACGCCTCAGGAGTGGGAATATGTTCAGTATTGAATGTGATCAGAGATAAAGAACTCCCAGTGATATTCCACTCCAGGCAGTTCAATGGAGCTATTACAGAATTGGAGAGTTTAGCGATTGTTGACAGTGTGTATCATTTTAAGTTGTACCTACATGGCAGGTCTCTCAAGGTTGCTATGGATCACAAGCCTTGCTGTGCTCTTATGTCAGGGTCACACATAAACATGGGAAGAAGATGCTGGATGCAGTCCCCTAGGATTGTCAACAGCCCCGGAGGGGGGGAGGGGGGGGGGGGGGGGGGGGGGGGGGGGGGGAGGATATGTTGGACCAGCCTCCAGCCCAAGAAGAAAACACAGAAGAATGAGAGAGAAGTGATGAGAACATTGTGATGTTAACACTATTTTTTGACATGGGCATGCTAGGCACTTCCTGTCTTACACATGGTAGCTTGTATATTTGTGACCGGATACAGGAAAATTGGTCACAACGTGGAAACATATTTTTTTTATTTTTAGGCTCACCACTACCTGAAGGGAACTCCTCCAAATTTTAGAGCTCTCACTTAAACCGTTCCTGAGAAAATATACAAAACGGTTCCATTCAGACAGCTTCCCAGATTTGTTAAACATCGAGAAATTGAGCCTTAAATTATTTGCTAAGGCGTAAAAAGTATTTGCTAAGGCATGGCCGCAGTGATTTGGTATTCTACCGCAATCCCCGTATACTATTAGTTTTGCCACGCGCAATCCATCAAGCTGAAATAGGAGAAGCTCTATTGTCTTAAGAAAGGGTAGAAGTTTTTGTTAGCTAGATTCTTTCATGATTCCTTGTTTTCAAGGTACTTGGTGGTAGCCATTTTAGCTGTCATGTTCAGGGCTGTATTTAAGGGGGGGAAGGGCAAAAGGGGGCTCCTCCCCCCCCCCTAGACTAATGGCATAACATTATAGAAAAATTTATTGAGATTTATTACAGCACATGCATGCAGGTAGGAATAGTCTTTTGCTGTATATAATTATAAGGAATAGTCACTATAAATTATCAGAATGTCAAATAGCTATTCTTCTTGGCTTTCGATTCCATACATTCACTATTTCAACCAAATGCTCATCTGTAAGTTTATCGGGAGATTCAATAGCAATCCTCATCAGGTGTGAAAGTATCCCTTCAGATAAGGAGCTCCGTAGACAAGTCTTGATTAGCTTCATCTGGGAAAAACCTCTTTCTACAGAAGCAGTAGAAACTGGCAGTGTCAAGCAGATGCAATTTTGCTCAAATTAGGGAACATTGCAACTAGGGTTTCACTTGGTGTTAGTTCACTGAGTTGCGAGCTGATACTTTCTTTAGGTTTTTTACAATCAAAGAACGAAAAGTTACCCACTTAAAGTGAACTTCAGAATTTATTATGGGTAACTTTACTGTTTCTTGTCTGTCCAGAGTCAAAGCAGGTTACTGGAGTCCATAATGATTATGAAGTAAACTAATGGAATTCTTCCCAAACATTGGAAATTCAGCTACTGATGTATCACATGGAGCATTTCGAGTCAAATATAGCCATTGCTGAGACAATGTCATTGGAAGCAAAACGGTTTAAAATGTTTTCTTTCAAGTTGGCAATAAATGGCTTTCCAGTGGTATGTTGAAACTGATGTAGTCTGTCTGCATTGATGGTTTCTTTGGTCACTTGAATGAGGTTATCTTTTGCATTTAGAATTTGTTGAACCCTTCAAAAGCAAAAACTTGATCTCTCATCTGTCTCTTCTCTAGTCAAAGCTGTGCTAAACACATTGGATGATGCAGTTACACCAGCAGCAAATTGGATCTTAGAAATGGTAGGACATAATCTAGAAGATATATAGAAGCAATTGTGGAAAACTTAGACAAACTTTGCATAATCCTAAAGCTTCAGGTTCATGAAAAGTTTCGTAATTGTGTTCTAGAGTGGTAAATAAAATATAGCTTTCCTTGACTCAGATGGCTTAAGAACTTTTATTTCGGGCAAATCCAAAGTTCGTTGGATCTCTTTCAATGATTCCGTTCTTTTGGGGGAATAGTGAAAGTATTTCCAAAGTGTAGTCAGGGCAGTATATACATGTTGTATTCCTGCAGTGTTATTGGCTGCTTGCACACATGTCAACTGCAACATGTGACAATGACAATGAATAAATGTAGCATGTGGAGCATGTTTCTTTATTGTTGCTTGAACACCAGTTTTCCTCCCAGAAAATGTAGCAGCACCATCGAACCCCATTCCTACTACCTTGCCAAGTTTTAAGTTTTTTCTCTTTTTGACAAGTGCTTCAGTATCAGCTTTTTTTTAAGGGTGGAGACCCATCCGGCCCACGCATTTTCCTTAAAAATTGAAGCTGAAAAAAACAACAACTTCAAGCAATGGTGGCAATTCTTAAACATGCTGAAATTATTTAGGGTGATAAGGTCTCTCTGTACACCAAAATTCAGACCATTGGCATCTTTGTAAGCTGAGTTAGGAGCGATTTACTTCTGCGGACATTTCGTGTTGTTTCTCCGCAACCGTCCAAGCTTTTCTGCCGATTCAAGACTCTACGGCTTCCTCCCATTATGTTCCCGCTTCCTACGTTTAGTTTTTAGTTATAGCAACTTTACTTTTATAAATATCCGACCACTAAGGTCAACTTTTGCTTCTGGCATGCTATCACGAAAATCTAAACGTAGGCCTGTTCACCTTATGTCACCGAATTACTGTTCCAAGTTTAGACTGCATCCCGTGACCCCTTATAGCTAAAAAATACTTGTCACAAATTCACCCTCTTTGCAGGCGGCCGCGAACTGCACAGATGGCTTACAGATGCACAGGTAAGCGTATTAGCTAGTAGTGTATGGATTAGAAGATATAGCCCACTAATTATGTGTGTGAACATTGTAGGTGAAACCTTAGGTAGTGGCTCTGAAAAGAGCCGGGTTGAAAAAAAAGGACTTATTTTCTTTGGCTGTATTTGAAGTGCTTGGACAGCTTCTCCTGGAGGGCTTTGCTGTTAATTCCTTCAGAATTCGTACAAATTCTTCTCGGTCCTTGCATTCAGATTTGAGCAGTTCCAAGTCTCCATAGCTCAATCCAACGCTGGTCCAGAAGTCTGGAGTGTATGGCTGAATTCTTCACAAACTAAGAGAGACTGGACACATCAAACACCAAACCATTCTGAACTGCTTCCTGCGGAGCTGGGGAAACTTCAGTGGAACTCACAATTGGATGAGAAGAGACAGGAGGAGAAGTGTGGTCATCATGTGAACTTGAGATGGACTAAAAAATGCTGGAGGGTGTGATTCACATGGTGGAGCAGTAGGAGTGGACACTAAATCTTGAGAAGCAAAAAAGCACTTCTGATGATGACTCCTGCCAAAGAGAGGGTGTGACATCATGACGAGTAAAGGAAGGATCATCAAGTGTATCAGTGGAAGCCCCACCTATTGCTGGGACTTGCTCCAATATTATGTCTATACACGATTATTTTATTTATATATATATGTATATATTTTTTAAATATTATATTTATTTAATTATTTCTTGCTTCTTCTCAAAGCACATTTCATTTTCCATGATTATAGTTTGCTGTTGAAGCTGGTTGTAACAACAACGTGGTCAAAGCTAACCAACGAGTAGTCTACTGAGGTTAGGGACTCTCTCTCGAGATTTTTGCCCCGCTACGCGCGCTAATATATCAAGCGGTGGTAATGTTTGCGAGATGCGTGCGGAGCCAGGTGAGGGTGGTAAATTTTCGTGGTTGATAGCACTTAACACTTCCCACAGCCTTACCAACATTTGCTATGGGTCTCCTCCTTTAAAGGCACAATATTAAAAAAAGACTCAACTGGTTTACCATTTTCTTCCCAGCGACAAAAAACTGATAATTCTTCAATGGTTGAGATGTCGACGCATTCATCAGCCATAATGCTAATATAGGAGGCTTTTTGGACTCTTATAATTATATATTATAGTTTTTTCACGTTTTTTGTTGATTATGTTCTAGAATTATCGAGATGCTTAGGATCAACTCCAGGTTTTACAACTTCAGATAAATTTAACTACTGATAAATTTCAAAATAATATTGTGATGTTTAAAAACAGTGACATTCAAATTAGTTTGCTTTACGTGTGCGTGTGGGGGCGAGGATGGTGGAGATGGGGATGGTGATGGAGATAGTGATGAAGGTGGTGAAGATGGTGATGGTGTAATATGGCTTCTGAATGAGGAGGCAGACAAACAATGTCTTTACATGAATCGGGAACAAAGTCTCTTATTGTATCATGTCTTCTGCCTCTCTGGTGAGAGACCTGGTGGTTCTATAACAGGAGGTAGCTGGTCCGCATGAGGCTGCCAGTTTTGGTGGTTAGTATTCAGGAGAGTGACTGTCCTCTCTTCTGCATCACATCGCACCTTTACTACAACCATGACGAGTTTGTTGCTTCCTTTGAAGCCACTACCTGGCTCTTCAAGTAGCTACTAAACTTTGTAGCCTCCAAGAGATGAAGTTCGGCACGCTTCACCAACTGATAAACAAAATTGTAAGTAGCTTTCTAGGATAATGCAACAACACACCTCTGAATTTTCCTGTTCGGACATGTTTGCAGCCTTCATGGTTACAGAAGAGTTCCGCTGGCATTGGCTGCACAAGTCTGTCATGGGGTGCATCACTGTTATGCGTGGCAGCAGATTGGTCCACAGTGAACAGAACGCAGCTGATCTGAGGCCCATCTGGTTGTATGCGTCTCAATACTGAACCCAAACGGACTAATGTGACAAAGGTAGTAATAAGATTTACCTATTGCAAATTTTACTGACCTTTTTGGTTGTACAGGATGGCAAAAGTTGAACGTCATCGTGTTTGTATCCAGGAATACGTCCAGGCAGAAGGATAGCATTGGCTTGAGCGTAATCACAGAGAAACTTCTTTAAGTTCTCCTTGTCCTTAAAGGTAAGGGTGTTTGCTGGTAACCGTTTAGAATTACCATGAACTCTACTGTCCAATTCAAACACAGAGTAATGATCCTTTAAGGACTGGAAGCGAGACTTTCCTACAAGTCAAATTGTATTTGAATTATTCTTATTTTTTTAAATTTTATATAGAGTATTACTCTATGTATTATTTATTACTACTTTTACCGATTCCATGCGGAGTAAGGAATATCCCCCTACAAATTTTCTTTCCCAGATGAAAGAAAGTGTTGACCCTGGTCATCTTCCTCTGTGTTGGTATATGCTTGTGGGAGAGGCCTACCACATCGTCCACACACAGGGAGGCTTGAATTTGGCCCAGTACCACCATGTCCAACTCTTCCCTTGTCAAGGAATTTGCCTCATCTTGCTTGTCAAGATAATGGTCTCTGTCAAAGAAATGGTAGCAGTTACTTGCATAGCAACTAGCCTTACGAAGGAACTCGTTCAACAGCTGGACTGAGGTAGGTCTCTTTTGTCGAGGTGGTGATGGTTTTCGTGACCTTTTCTTTTCCTTAATAGGGATGATGTTCCTTTTCCGGCAAGCTACTGAAACTGCGTGAAGAGTGTCTGGACATCTCACTGATGTATCTCGGGAAGTTGGACCTTGTGTACAGGGGTCTGGATCAAGTGTAAAGGGGTCTGGATCAGGTGTTGATGGGTCTGGATCTGGTGTTAAGGGCTGGATATTGGAGTCCGAAAAATAAAGGAGGGTCATACAAGTTGTACTTGTCATGGTCAAGAAGAGGAGCAATAGACTCAGACACATCACTAGAACTTTAAAAGGATATTATTGTTTTATTTATAAAAAAATTTATAATTATTGTCATAGAATTACCTTCTTGTGGTATACCCATAGAGTGGCCATTAAATTCTTCATCACGTAAAAAAAAAAAAGAAGTTATGACCTATAATAATTTGGTTGATTCTTCAGCATCGGCTCCGCCCATCAGGTCTCTGGCTTCAGTCATGATGGTTGCTGTCTAGACCGCACCTTGTTGAGCTACATTTTTCGGCCTTCAAGGCGCGGTATTTTGGCTCAAGTTTGATTCGCGCTAAAATCTAAGCTAGCAACGATCCGGATACTGAGTTTGCAGCAAGTTGAG
>WLWD01002194.1_pt1 | contig 68852 bp, 37 predicted proteins | sample 6712731 | NCBI WGS metagenome assembly WLWD01 (sample SAMN12718690, study PRJNA576275) | sponge metagenome | isolation source: marine sponge | host: Mycale hentscheli | place: New Zealand: South Island, Marlborough, Capsize Point | collected 2014-11-01 | reverse complement strand
TGTACTCGGTGACACTGCAAGGAACAAGCAGGCACTGGTATGTTTCCATGACGCTGAAGAGGTCAAAGCTCAACCCTTGCCCTCCCACACATACCTCCATTAGCAATCCCACCCTGTGGTCTTACGAGCCTTGCTGTCAGACTGGTATAATGTGTGTGTGTGTGTGTGTGTGTGTGTGTGTAATTATGGATTATAATGTAAGAGAATATGTACACATGCACAAATTATAAACATGGAGAAACAATCGTGACATTAATTTCCCCTCCACTGAATCAGCATGGGGTACAAAATATCCTAAGCTACAATATCCACTATCAGTTGAACTAAATGCACACCCTACTCATTCTGTTCCAACCCCCTTTCCCCTTCCACAAATTACTATTACTCTCTCTTTCTTAATAATGAGCACCGCTCAGCATTAGCCAGAGTCAGTAGAAGGCACTACTTCCAGACACGCCTACCAATACTCATATGAAGTGGTCTAGGAAGCCATCAAATACTAACAATAAGTGACTTCTCAGAAGGTACAGGTTTGATAGCTATCGTATCACTTGAAATAAAACCCATCACTTCTCTGGAACAATGACAACAATGGCAACAGATAGGCTTGGAGATGAACGGTGCCACGAAAAATTCTTCCTAGAAAACTATCTCTGGTTTCAAAGCAACTCATCACATTCTTCACCAAACTAATAGTTGTAATACAATACATGGCTAACACTGTGTAATTAAAACACACAAACACTCCATCCCACAGTTTCAATGGAACAACTAACAACAAAACAAAAATAGCAGAAAAGGAAAAGTACTCATGAAAGACATCTTGCCTCAAGTTGAACACAAAAAGAAACTGAAAAAAAGAAAAAAAGAAAAAAAAAAAAAGCATGACAACCTGCGTGGCAAAGATAACGACTCATTAGGGCAATCAGTGAGGCAGTAAGATAGTAGTGTACTTTGTCATTCTTATCCCTGAACCATGACATTGCAACGTAGAGGCCACAGAGGGACATAAGTGAGAGGGATATAATATGACAGCTAATGAAGCTTCATAGTGATAGTTTATCATCCTGATTATAATTAATTTAAGTTAATGATCCAAGATCAAGTTATAGAAATTCAAGAACCAAATAGGTAGCTCTCACTTTTTCTCCTACTAGATCATGACATTACATCTCACCCATCTGCCACCAAGCTGGTGCAGCACTACCGGGGCTTCATACAGGATTTTTTTCTGGGGGGGGGGGGGCTTTTTTATTCCTACTTAGGATAGCGTGTGCAAACAAGCCCCAGAGGTGGAGGGTGCGGTTCCTCAGTTCATAGGGGGGGGGGGCTAATTTCTAATATGAGCTGCTTTGTCCACTGTTAAACTTCAGAGGTATACAGGGATTTTTTTCAAAAACATTTAAACTTTTGAACACACTCCTCATCCTTCCTTGGAACAGCATCAGCTGAAAGATATGAAGCTCATTAAGACCCGTATACGCAGCAGTATCACTGACTACAACCTTCGTCAGCTTGTAAGAATTGTCATTGAGGCCCTGAACTTTCGGCTGTAAACTTTGATGAAGTTCTAGAGATTTTCAAACAAAAAAGTAGAAGAATTGTGCTTTTTTTAATAATAAAAAAGAATTTTGCTCCGAGTTACCATTCATAATTATAATTAAAAATTCAGATTTCTTGGGGGGGGGGGGGTGAAATTCCAGGGCCACCCCCCCCCCCCCCCCCCCCTCTGTATGAAGCCCTGACTACTGCTACTGCTAGCTGCATGAAGCTGAGCCTCACAAGGAAAGCAACTCTCACATGAATACATCTGAGACATAGGTACAGCTATCTTGTTTCTTCTAATTCTTGACCTCTTAAAGCATAAGAAAACTGTTACTTTCACTTATAATAGCAAAGACACCCACCATTCTGCTAGCTTTCAGTTCCACATTTTATAAACACATGTGTGAGATTACTGACACACGCATGCAAGCAGACACATGCACGTAAACACATGCACACACACACACACACACAACTCCAGTAACATTTACTATTTTGTAATAGACAATAGGGAACTTAAATTGTCTTTGTCACGTTTAAATAACCTGCCTAAACGGTCACCACATAGGAGGAAAGGAGGGAAAAGTTTAATGTTGGCTCAGTGATCTTCACATTCTCTACCAGGTGATAGATTCCAGTCATTGCCAACACTACACAACCACCAGTACCATAACACCACCTTATATACAATATTATGCAGCCTTTCATGGGACAGAATTTGTAACTGCACTGTCTCTATATATGAGACTTGTAAACTTATCATTTATGAATCTATTACACTGCATAATTGCATCGCTAAAGCAATTCATTTACTGTTTGTGATGCATCACTTACTAGACAACACAAACTTTTAAGCCAGCTCTTTCCATACTGTGTAAGAGACACTTCCTTTTTTTTTATTTTTTAATCAACCACATTCATTGACCCATCCTTACCTATTTCATCTCTGAGTCCCAGGCATTGGGCCACTGGAGGTAACTTGAGAATCTCCCTCCACTTCTTACTACGACCTCTGTCCCCTGCAAGAATAACAGGTTTACCATACATTACAAGATATAACATTAGAAAGAGAAGAAGAGAGAACGTATCAAAAAAGTATTGGAATCAGGAAAATATTCTTCATTTGACTGACCAAAGGATAATAGAACCAAATATCTCCCCCCCCCTTTTCCCTCCGAAGATGAACACTAATTACTACTGTGCGTGCGTGCATGCGCACATACAGAACTAGTGGGTGGCATACCTAATACTCTGCCAAGTGGCTATCACATCACCCGCACACCACACCACATACGTGCCAAGTAAAGTGCCACCAACACCACTTAACGGACAAGTGTAATTAACACAACTAACCCCTCCTCTAACGATTCTTTAATTGATATGGCCAATTGAGCTCACTGAAGTTCTACCATATGTACATTTCTGAGGATCAATCTTCCATTGTAGCCCCGCCCCACGTATGAATCGTAGCAGAGAGACAGGTCACGTTGTGCCGCTATATTATGTGTGTGGTATTCCAAAAATTCTTAATCTCTAAATGCCCTATAAGCTGGACATTTTAGAGAGCCTTACAAGTCTATATTAGGTTTCACTGTGCCTACTAACAAACTAGAATCTAATAGGAGGGCACTTGCTAACAGTGACTGACAAAACAAAACACACATATCGTGATCTGGAATGAATTTTTACTGGTTACGCTGCTTGGGGGTGGGAGAATTTATTAAATTGATTAGTTTCATTAAAAACATGTGTTCAAAGAGAGGGGGAGAATTGTAGTCCATGTTTAGACCTGATAGTAAAACTTGAATTTGTTGATTGTAACACAAGTAGACCACCCACACATGCACATTGTACCTTGCCTGTAGGACATACATGCTCTGTTTGGAAAACAAAATGTAATGAACTCGGCGTATAAAATTACAAATACACTATCATATATTCTTACATGCAAACATGCTATATATATATATATATATATACATACATACACACACACACACGCACACACCTTCCTTAGGAGGTAATTGTACACTGATATTGGAGATTGTCATCAAATTTGTAATGAAAAAAAGGAAAAAAAAAAGACTATTAAACTGGTGGAGTGATTTACCACAAAGTTGTTGTTGTTGCTTTTTAATCCTTACGTTGATAGTGTTCTGCTTGAGAGTGTCTAGCCCAATCCCTCACATACCAACAACACAAAATTAGTGTCAACACACACGAACACACCCATACACACACAACACACACATAACATACACATGCATGCACACACACAACACACACCCATACAACACACACACAATTGTGCTTCAATTTCTGTCGGTTTCTAAGTGATACATAAGTGTTGAATTACAGAATTTCTTCCTCCACTGCCTCTCAACCACACAACCAGCCAGGAATGATGGCATTGTAATGATCAGTAACTACTACTTGAGGCACAAGTCGGGGGAAGGACCACTCTACGATGCTTACAACAGTGTGATCAGACATTGTAGTGTATTGAGGGAGCTAGCTCGGGGAGAGCAAGAATATAGAATACGATGAACTGAAATTCAACATCGCAGTATGCGATTAATTATAACCCAAGTAACAATATTAAATCCACAAAAAAGCTGAGCCTGTTGTTTTTTCCTCTGAACTACAGAAAACTTGCAGGGAGGTAGTATATTTAAAAGTCTAGTAATACTTCACTGTGCATTGAAACCAATACAAAAACCGGGAGTATTAGGGGAACTGCATCAGGGGTGTTGAACTCCACCCATTCAAATACAGATAATAACACAGAAATAGTGCCAATTTAGAGGAACCCATTCATTAGCTTCGCGCGCGCACACACACACACACACACACACGCACTAGAATTCGGACTTCTGAGTTCCTACATATACGGCAGCTTGCACATTCCTACCAAACCATTAATGCCACAGGAGAATTTCCATCTTCCGTCATTTTGTGATCACATGACAGTAGGGCACGCACCTGCCACTCAATCACCATGGCAATACACACGCATAACTTGAGACAGACACAGCTACTCTAACCTCAAACAGATCATTATCACTAATAGATGTGCCAGCCACACCCTCTAATCTAGGCAGCACCATAACACATACCTGCAGAATCAGTTCTAAAGATGGAACTTAAATGAATAATAACAACAATAACAACAATAATAATAATAATAATAATAATAATAATGTTACAGTGTAAATACATTTGTAATATACTGCTATATTACACCAGACAGAAAGTGGTGGGTGGAATGGGGTGTGGTTTGGTATAAAATGTGCTCCAATTCTTTGCAAAAGTATAGCATGAAGATTTAAGCAAAGGCAGTCAAAGCTGAGATTCTGGCTGCTGCAATAGCTAAACATTCCTTCCTCTTATGTTAGCATGTAAACATGAACTTTACAATAAGTGAAATGCTAATTTGGTGTCAACCAATACAAAGGACATCCATCATTGTGTTTTCACTTCTTTACGGACTACCCCAACAAACGCGTGCCTGACTACGTGCCCCTTGCTATACAGACCCTGACCTATTAGGACTGATGAACACCATAAACTATTGTGTTGTACCATGGAAAATTTGGAACCACATCTTGGCAAACAGTCGTAGTTCAAATTTAAAAGGTATTTTTAAAAAATGGGAAAAGAAAAACAAAACAAAAACTTCCAAGTAGGTAATAAATACTATATGTATTATATACTGTATTGTATATAATTACTGACAGACTATTACAGTCGAACCATATAGGTCACTATTATTGAAACTGCTGGGAAACAATATAATATCTAATATCTGGTGGAACAAGACAACCTCTGAGTCAGCACTCTAAGAACCAATCCAACATTGCTTTCAACTAATTTCTAGAAGTCGTGCACACACTGGAAGCATTCTACAAACCTCGGGCACAGGCTGCAGTAAGCAACAACTTCCCTAGAAAATGGAGGAGAGGAGACACAGAAATCAACTCCACACATCGGTATTACTTACAGCTACACCCCCACACACATGTAATCAATGACATACGACAATTGTTTGTTCTCCATGTTTCGCCCGCTTCAAAATACACAAAGGCAATGTCACTTTGAAGACGCTCAGTTGCATGACAATACAGAGAAGTGATATCCAAAACAATACATTTCATCCGGCATTAGGTCCAGTTATTATTCCAGCATTAGCAATATCACAACCCTATCTAATTTCAGAATACCAGTAGCTTCGTGTGAAAGGAAGATTCACGGATACCCACTGGTTGCTCCTAGGCAGGGAAGGGAACAAGGCATGTCTGATGCTGATGTAATTAGATAATGGTAATCATGTGTCATCAAAAGCCAAGATTTAACATGTGCTGCTGTATCTGAGCAGCTGAGTAATAAAATCTAAATGGAGCACAGCACCAATTTGAATAACATGAAAGAACAATTGATTGGTACACACATGAATGCATTTTTAAAAGTCATCTCTATATTGTTACACCCCCCCCCCTCCCCCCCCAAAAAAGCGCAAACCTACTGTGCACCAATACCTCCAACATATACCTTTACACAACATTTTAGGATGGAAAATATCACGCACCAGATGAGTGAACCCCAGCTATTCATGGGAAAAAATCACTTCAGAAGACTCACTACATAAAATCTTCCTAGCTAGGAAACAGGACAACACACATCTAACACGTGAAAACACTTGTTGCACCAGTAAACACGCACTATTATAGCAAGAAATGTCTCACTTTAGTAAGTTTGCCCATAAACACGCACTATTATAGCAAGAAATGTCTCACTTTAGTAAGTTTGCCCATAAACAGAAAATCACACTCTCCAATCCACCTTAGCTCCTTGCATGCCTCAACACACCATCCTACACGGATTAGGACTAGTGCTTAAAAATTCCACAAACACAATACAATTTCAATGATACCTTGCAGCTTGCCCGTTCTGTGCAATGGAGGAGAGGACGAAAACTACCACAAAGATGGTTTTCTTTCTATTCCACTCCCAAGCATGACCGCTTTTAATGCACAAGTAGTTCACACTTGCCTTTTTTTCCCTCCTAATTTGCTAGTAAGCAAACATACTTGAAAAAAATTGTAAACATATTGGTGTGTATAAATTACCGCCCACCACTAGTAGTGCCTTTGAACGAAGTTAACAGACAGGGGCACTCCCTCATAATCCATTAGGCCAATTCCTACCTCTATTCCTGTCATGCTACTGTGAAACTAATGGGGCTTTGCTGGACTATTTGGCAAGATTCTTGAATTATAGGATACATCTCAATAGAGACTTAAGGTCTCTCTTTTAATTTCATTTTGACAATCCTCAACTTTAGCTTCACTGGTATGGCTTCAAGTCGACACAAATTAACCACACAAAACACATTCAGATACTTGAGTCTAATCGTGAAACCTTCCACTTGTACCTTATAAGTGAACCCCCGACTAAGTACTACAATGCATGTATGTATTTATGTGAGTATGTATGTAGTACATGTCCATGTGTATGCATGTTATAGACATGTATGTTACATGTACATAAGTAAGCCACACACTCCACAGGACCACTAATGCCATGTAACCAAGGAAGACAAGACAAGTGGACATAAATATGAGTAAGCCTAAGTCCATCCATCACACGTACTCGGAATTGATCTATTTTCAATGGATAGCGATAGTCAGTCAGTTCTAGAAATTAATTAATAGATTGCATGCTATTACCACCAGAAGACGCAACACTTAGATAGAGTCCTTCATCATTGCAGTGTGAAAATACTCCTGTGTGTAAGAACAGCTAGCCAAGTGGTTGCTCAGGTCAAGAAATATTTACAATCTTTTCATAGTTGTACTTTTGTAAAGTCTCTACCAGAATACCAGCTAATAGCAGAAATGTTGTGAAGGCTGCTGGAGTCACGAAATAGCTCAGTCATTTCTTTCATTGGGGAGAGGGGGGGAGGGAGGGGGATTGCAAGACATACTATCATAAAGCTGCATTGCACTATGCTGTTAAGAAGGAGTAGTACATGAGAATCAAAGTAAATCAAAGCTCTCAGGCAACTGAGCAGCTATTTCAAAGGAAAACAAATGGCCTGCAGAAGTATTTAAACACAAATTATAAGTACAAAGTTACCAGAGGAACCATTACTGTAAGTATGTTGTGAATTTGTATTCTCCCTTAGGTCTCTCCCACATGGTGCCCAACAGGGCCACTGTTACTACTATAGCCCACTACCCCAACTGGTTCCCAGGATAACAAATAAAGAATGGTTCACTCAAGACTGCATTAGCAACTTGAAACAAGGGCAGGAAACGAGGGAGGATTGTATCAACACCACGACGTACACAATCTTACAGAACAACCTCACTAAATAAACACACACATCACAGAAGCTATACACAATGGAGTAAATTGTTAAAGGCTAATTCTCTATAATATAATAAAAGAAGTGGGAATAGGAAGGGGATTAAGCTTATCATACTATGAATCACTTCCCACTAACTTACCAGCTCTTGCCTTCAGAATGACAGTGTTAGCCACTATATTTTCCAATTCAATAGCCATTGTCCTTATCTAAGAACTGAACACAACTCTCTTATCAAACCAGCTAAACAGCTTTCCCCATACAAATGCTGGCAACTCAGCTCAATAGAGTGCAAACAATGGTCCCAGAGGTCTTTATAGTGCCACAGTCACTCCAATTATCACTCTGCACTGCCAAGGAATCAACATAGCTAAAATACTTCCAGGCTCTTCCTCCTCCCCTCACCCCCTCAAATATTCGGCAGACAGGGCCTTCACATATAAACTATATTGTATTACACAAGTTTAGGCTGCCCATGCCCACTTCTGATGCCAACAGCTGCTAATGACGAAAAAAATCCAAAGCGGCACGGGAATTGCACTAATACCTAGACTTCTAGGCTTACAAACTTTAACCCCGAGGAGAACTAACAGTATATCCACAACACGGTGATGGGCCAAGCCCTGGAACTAACATACCTACCTTGCTTTTCTCTAGCCCTGGCCTGGATGACAATAGTATCTTGCATAATATTTTCCAAATCCATGTTTACTGCCTATACTTCTCTACTGTACTGGTCCAATACGAAACAGAATCGCTCAATGAAGCAGGGAACGACCGAAGCGAGCGTGCACGAAAACTTGTCTTACTATCTAGTAAACATGATAAAGTTTAGAAAACCTTGTAGTTTGTACAACTGCAGTCTAACTGAAACTAGAGAAATTGTACCACTTCGTCCAGGGCACGGAATAGGACGACAGACAGGGAACCGTCTCTACCTTCGCAGTTCGAAAAATAACGACTGCTCGTTGATAATATTTCAAGTATGCAGTTCAAAGGTCGCCACTTCCGGGGTATGCAACATTTTGAGGGAGGAGTTTCACAATGGTACATGTACATGTGTGTGCACTTCAGAGTATATAGCTTGACTAACAAATCATTTGATGAGATTCATTCAGTTAATCTTAATGAGTACATAATGCAATTGGAACAGTGGATTGCATAAAGCACAGTACAAACATCAAGACTGTTCCTTCATATGGGGTAACCCAAGCTGGTGGTAGTGTCGTTGACCATGGCACAACCAGACTTGTGAAGGAGAGACAAAAGTTTCTCCAGTTCATGTTGACGAAATAACTGCAGGACAAAAGTACACGAGTACTTTGATTACATTAGGTGACAAGCAACAGTGCCTAAAATATATAATTATATTATCACATAATCACATGCGGTTGGTCAATTATTTGGAATAAGAAAATGTATAAGCAAGAGCATAGCTGTAATTCCAGATTTGCTCAATGGAGTTTTAGATCATTTACTAGAAAAATTAGCCCGTACATGTATATGTCAATATAATTTATAATTTTTTAAATTAACAACACATTTTACCTTATATAGTTGGAACTTCTCCGATGCAACGACATCAGCCAATTTCAAGCACTAAAATGTATGAAGGGGGTGGGGGTGAGGGGGAAAATTTAATGATAAAAATTATCATGTTTATATATTTTATTCAGGGAATGGCACAACTTCCTTAGAGGACTCAAAAACTTCCTTTACAATGGAGGCACAGAATATACAAACCTTGGAATACTGATCTGTGGAATGCAAAACGCTGTGCAGAAGAAATGCCATTTGTGGTATGCACGTCTCTTTGAGAACACGCATCTGCCTCGTCCGGTTCTCATCCACACCAGCTGAATCCTGCACAACACATAGAACCAGCGCCTCATGGTCAACAGGATATGCACAATAAGTTAAGTGATTTTGGTCTTGTAAAACAACAGTAATAACAACAACTAAAAACAACTCTCCCAATACAGCCATAAAAGACTATAATCCAGTGATATATACATATACTAAATCATTCTCGTACTCTCCTTCTTAATTCTCGACCTCCTCATTGTATAACAAACAACTCACAAACCACGGTTCATTGAATCCCCCCCCCAACCCCAACATTCCCCAAATTTCTCAGCTAGCTTCTCCTCCTAATTTCGCAAGCTATGTGTATTAACCCATTAGGCTGAACCCTAAATTTCAGCATTTTAGATCATAACAATTTCATGCTAATTAATCTTAATAAATAAAAATAATATTCTGTTTAGCCTCTTAACTTGTACAGTATTATAAACAAAGGGCAGAGAACTTGCCCAAACCTCCTTCCCAAACTAAATTTTCCATATACAAACATAGAGCCTGGCAAACTTATGGACTACACTCTAATAAACTGACATATATTAAATGCAGAAGCAAGACCTATGAAGTTGAGAAGCATTATCTTTGATAACAACACTATAATAACAGCAACAACACTGTAATAACAGTGACAACACTGTACACATGAGGGTTTATACCAACTGGTGCTCTAGCCCTATGGTAACTAGCACTAAGTGGAGATGATGTTCTGCATGTATGTGATCGAGTGACTGCCTCACTAAAACTATCATACATTCCTCATGCTTTGTTCTTATCTAATTACAACATGCTCCAGCAAATGGAATCTAAAATAGATAGCTCTTACACAAACTGTGCCATAATTTAATTACTCATTTTCTTATCACTGTTATTAGTGTTGTTATCATATTGATTCTCAACTTCTTCACAAGTCTTGCTCCCCATTTATTATTTATTATTGTATGTCTAGAGTGTAGCCAGGAGTATGAAGAGGGGGGATGAAGGAAAATGAAGGTATGTGTCGCGTGAACAAAATGCAAGAAAATTATAAAAAGTAAAATCTCTATTGATTAGGCAATCGAGGATGAGTATATATATATATATATACTAGTGGGGGTGCTTTGAGCCAAATGCGAGCTATGCCTAAAACTATAACTAGTTTTATATGAATGATTTTGACTTCTAACACTGAAGCTACTGAAAATAAGGTCAAGTTTTTCAATTTAGCATACAGGGTAAAGGGACTTCAGTGCCATAGTAACAACTCTCTGCAACTGCTTGAATTGAAGGAAAAAACAACAACAACAAAACAATACACGTTATTTAAAAGTTTTCTTTGTGATATTCTTTAGCTAAGTAGTGGTTGTAACACACAATGGCTTTGACACAACTGGACATGCACCTACACAGACTTACCTTCGCGGTAGGCATGCAATGTATTTTCAGTAAATCTGTTTTTGCGCAAGGCTTATAGCCATGACAAAGAGCGCATTGACTTACCACCGCCACTAAGGATTCTCAGAGCTCGTTAATTGAAAAATACTGGAACTGTGAACGCTTTACCTAACTTACGTACGCGGGCGAAAACAGAGGTCTCATGTACCCCATAAACAGATAAATAAATAAATAAATAAATATAGCGAAATCTCGATTGAGTTACCCCTGATAGTGTCTCGCTCGCTTCGCTCGCTCGCCAATCATACTTATTACATGAGTCAGAGTGTGATATGGCTAGAAATTTCATGAGCAGGAATTTTCATGAGCCAGAGGCGAGTGAAAATAAAGCCTGAGAGTGAAATATCTCGCCATAACACTCTCACAAGTGTAATAAGTGGTTTATTCCACACTAGATATCTTCACTACCATAGTTAGTACTAGAGGTAGGGTAACTCACAGGGTAAAGTTGGTTATAGGGGCTACCCCCACCCCCAGCTGATATTTTAGCAGCTGCTCTAACCCCTGTTGTGCAGGACACACACACCCAGAGGAAGGTAGCTGTAAAAACCAGAAAATTGAAAAGTTTGGCTGGTTGCTATAACTACAGGGGTAATGAGCTTGAGCAGTACAGAGTGAAATATAGTGAGTTATTTCACCTAAAAATATCATTGTGAAGATATCTAGGGTGGAATAAATACATTTATATTAAAAAATTCTTATTGGAATGCAGCTAGGCTAGCACCATCACTATTTGTGCAGAAGCACAGTGATCGAAATTACTTCTGGTTTAACGGACAATTAGATTTTAGATGCTGCAGTACAATGCTGTGTTTCATTCATCATGTTGTCCTGACAACTTTACTGGGAAAAAAAAAATGCAAGTGATCTAGGTGTTTGCCGTGTCAGCAATTATTTTTGCCATATCTGACAGCTTAAGAGAGCGTTCCCTTCTTGGAGGCAGTTGGAATCATGAGGAACTTCAAACCAGCGTTCATAGATGGTTCCTATAATGTATGAGGTTCAGCTGTCCAGGATCACACTGCTATAGACATGCATGCTGACACCATGCACTCGTTAAGCAGTAATCACCTAGTGTACAGCCAACTTCTCTCCGTTGCTACATCACATAAGCTATTCAAAGTGCACTTACAGTTGGAGGAAAGTCCACCATCCAGCCTCCATCAGCAAACATCAGTATATCCAACATCCTGGTCTCTGCATCCTGAAAACCATGCATGAACAACAATAATAGGTAAAGGGACATTAAAGCAGAAAAGGATCTTTGGAGTTGAGTACAAAGATTATGTGCCCGAATGGAGATGCTTTATCACACCAGATGGGAACAACTACCATACCATGAAATAAATAATTTATCCCAACTTCTATTGTGACCAATATAATGTAACTTTAATACAATACTTCAATGAAAGTGTATGACTTAATAACCAGTCAATCAATCAACCATTAGTAACCAATCAATCAATCAATCAATCAAATGCTATTGCAATGCTCTCTCTCTCTCAATATATATATATATATATATATATATATATGCCAACTGCACACAAGCTAATTCTGGTTTGCTATTAGGCTTGGATCCCTTTTGCTAATATATAATGGAGCCATTCATGAAAAATAACATATACAAAATATGTGAGAAACTATAGAATTCAAGAGCCGTTGTAATTACATAAGCAATACATTCTTGTCCGTCTGTCTTTAGAATTCTTAGTGCCTGAAAAGATGCTTAAATAACAAAAAAAATTGTGACCTTTTTTATAAAAGGAAAAAAACTTCCAGTCACTACATCAATACGCCAGTAATCTCACTTAACACCCACATACATTTTATCTTGCTGCAAACACTATGTACTACCAGACAGTTTTATGACTGACCTTGGACAGTTCCATGAGCTTAGTCTGCCATAATGCTTCCTCTGACTGAAAAATCAAATCAAATTAAAAAAAAAAAAAATCAATACATAAATAGACAGATGTATATGTGTACATACATACAATTGAATACTGCTGAGCTAGCCATCACTAATATGAATACTCTTTGGGAAAAAAGTCAAAACAAACAATGAATACTATAACCTTTTTGTGTATGTTTGCACGGGTTAATAAGTGAATTCTATTTAACTAAACAAATATCTACTAAACCTTGGTGACTTACGTGATAGGCCTTGGTCTTTTGCTCAAATTCCACGTTCCCTCTAAAATCACTCTGAGAAGACCTCTGGGGAGGCTCCTAAAGAACATTTAACTAAATCTGAAAACTTGTGAAGATCTCAATCCTGCCTTTTCTGAAAATTATTTTAATCCTTCATGGGGACATTTGCTCCCAAGGAAATAGAAACCCCATCCCCCCCCCCCCCCCTCTCTCTCCCTCCCAAATTTCAATGTATAATGTGTAGTGTACATATACAGCTGTCTATGTCTTGTGAAACTGCAGCTTTTGAAAACTGCACATATAAATATAACTTTACATACCGGCCTATTCTGGTGGTAGTGTTTCAGCCATGAATCAAATGAACTGATGGCAGCCTGAACACACAGCATAATAACAACAACAATAAACAGCAACAAACAATAAGTGAATATAGTTAGTTAGCTCCTTTTTTTTTCTTCATGGTTCTATTAGCATAAACTCAACAAATCAAATGAGACACAATACTAATACATCACTTGGAAACAGCTATATATTGTATAGTTTAAACCACATAGTGATCCCAAAAGCCTGATCAATGGTCAGCTCTCATTAATATAGTGATTATATTATGATTTTGAATGCAGGATAAACAAACAAAATTTGCAGAGGACATTGAATAAGCGGATTGAGTTGCCTAGAGAGAAACCTAGGAAGTGGTTACAGTTTAGTGTTGGACCATCCTCACCGTGCAAAAGTGCCACATGCCTTGAAATCAGTGAGTGTCTAGACATCAGTGGGAAGAATAAAACTAACAAGGAAAGGGTCTTTGAGTCTCAGCAGCAGCATTGAATAAGTCTAAAAGTAGATATGTTCTAGCTGAATTCCTCTACTGGCTCTTAATCACCTGGGTTCATGGCAGATGTCTGGATCATACTTGGTAATTATTATTATTATTATTATTATTATTATTATTATTATTATTATTATTATTATTATTATTATTATTATATATTATTGTTAAGAGATATAATTCAGTGAGAAAAAGTAACAACAACAGTGTTTAAATGAGTTGGCTTATTAAAGCTTTGTCAGCAACGACGCTAATCGTGTGTATATTTATGAATAAAGTTAAGTCAGTTGGTAAAGCATAGTCACAATGATGATGACAATGGAGGTGTGGTGTATTCATGAATACATGGGTCAATAAAAGTAAGTGGACTGACATAACTAAAGCAAGTGGTAATATTTCACAGCACAGCTATATTGATACCTGATTGGCCAAGAAATGATTTAATAGCTAGCTAGCGTATGACGGTTCCATTATTATTAGGAGATGATGCTTTACCAACCCAACACAGCTTTTCATGGATACACACACCAATCTTGGTGTTGTTATTGACGTGTTTTACCGACCTGGCTCGAATTATTCATATACACACACCATCATCGCTACTGACAGACAAGTGTATTATTATATATATGTAAAAGTTACTAATTACTATTAATTTTATGCTTCTTTTTGTAAATTTAATAAAATCAACTTTATAAATGCTGAAGAAAAAAAAAACACAAAAAGGATGGCACTTTTAGTGAAGGGTGTAAGCTTCATAAATATCACTGCTACTTATTTCAGAGTTTGAAAATTATGTCATCAACAGTAATAAGGTTAATATAATAAGGATTAATAAGGTTTTTTAATGCGTGATCTAAAAAGTAAATGCATAGAAACATTTCTAACTATTTATTAACCCTCAGCGTGCATGCGCAAGAGGGTTACAGTAGTCCTAGTGTCATTCATTCATTCATTCTGTCACTCTGTCACTCTGTCTGTCAACAGGCCACTTCTGGAAGGTAGGAACCAGCCAGGCTCTGAAAGCGGCATCAAACAGCAGTATTTCACGAAGTAAGTTCCTTTAATATGCCAGAATTTTGATTTTGGACTTCATTTTCCAGAAAAAAGCGAGTCTTTCCAGAGCCGTGCGATCGTAGGCTTACAGCGGGAACCGCCCCTTAAAAAACGTGCTTGTCACGTGAGCCAGCTTGCAGGTTTGCAAATCACTTTTAAATAGCTAACAATTTCATACATTCAGCGTGAGGTGTGGCGTTGCGTAGTCGTTGAGTGAGCAAGTACCTAACCTAATAGTTGCTGGTTCGAATCCGTGTTGACAATAATTTTTTTTTTTCATCCTGTTTTTTTTTTTTTCTTTTGTCTTCTTGCCTTATTTTCCTCTTTCTTCCTACTGTTATTATTTCTTTCCTACCTTTTCCTTTCTTTTTTTCTAACTAGCGCTGAGGGTTTGCACTTCAGTGCTCTAGTGGATTGGTAGTAAAGGTCTAATTATGGCATATGATTTATGTGTGATATAAACTGCATTGGTGTGTGGTCTATAGTATGTCCACGTTGAGTTGGTGCGACCACAAATGTGGCAAAAGAGGAATGCACTTGACAAAACCGGAAACCAATTAAGGTCACATGACATGAGTAGCTCAAACGTGCCAAAACGTCGACGCCCACAGAAAAAACGGGGCGGGTCTAAGGTGCGCATTATTACCGCAAGTTTACTTGTTGAAATGAAAAAGAAGCTATGGCAGTTTATCTACCGAGGCTGTACTCAATATATGCTCGGTTATAACTAATCACCCATAGTTTATCGTTTATACGAGCTTCTAGTTGTGCGCTAAAACTGGCTGAAGATTGCGGAGGGTGATCCGGAGCTACTAATGTAGTACAAATCTTAGAGGAAAAGAAGCGCAGTATACCGCGGCTGAAAGCCTCCTCAAGTAAGTCAGATTGTTGTGTGCTTAAGCGTGTATTTAAACTTTATTCTTACTTTCTTGGTGTGACGAACTTCTGAAGTACTCAACAGTAATGTGAAGAATCCAGTACATCACCTACACCTTTAGCTATAGCCACACACATTCCAGTATTACTTTGTCCTTCACACTGAATCATTCATATCATTTATTCATGATTTACTATATTATTTTCTATCTACTTGTTAAATTTCAACTTTTTTTAATTATACAAAAAAATTGACCTAATTAATATAATTTTATAATGACATATACAACATGTATTATATGATTTTATGATGACATGTCGAAAATGTGGTAGATACAAGCAGCAGTTGAATTAGGAGGGTGGTCTATAGCATCCCCATAACCATAGAGAACTGTACCTATAGATATGATGAGTAATGGACAGCCAAAGCATAAATAGTAGCATATAGAGTCCATGATGAATTGTATATCTTATTATCTTGGTCAGCAAACAGTAAAATTGGCTGAGTTTCTAAATAAATAGGCCCTACAAACAACCCGTGTTACAAACGTACCTCACATTGTAGCTTGCTCTTGTTAAGTAGCCTTGAATAGCAACAAAGTCCTGAACCTAAAATGAACCAGAATGTGAAGCGCAGAAGGGTAGAAACGAAGTCACCAAACTACGACTGCTTTTTGTTTACAAATTGTCTCTGAGGTACTGCGCACGTGGTTGGCCCGGTTTGAGCGAGTGACTAAATCCCGCCGCGTGTAGCGCGGGAAACGTGTGGTTTTATTTATTCCCATAGACTTTTCTATTGAGTTTTGGAACTACACTTTCCCGCTGGCTCCGAAGTTTTTAAAGGGAATTTCCTGGACCGCTTCGGCACGAGTTTTCGAATGGTACAAACCCCTGAAGCGTAGCTACTTCCGTTCAAAAGTTATTAACGGTTTTTACCATGCCAACTCAACTTGGACATACTATAGTGATAATGATGTTGGAGGAGACTGGAGTATTGAGTGTCATAATAATTATTAATTACACATGATAGAGTGAGTGTAGTGCCCCAATAAAATGGTGGATCTCTACTATGAGTCAGGACAAAAGAAGTAGCTGGTGGTACTATCACACAATAACATTAACATTACAATAATAACAATTATAATTTTGACATACAATTACTCACATTGAACATTGAGAGTGACACTCTTTGAGAACTGATGATCCACTGCTACTCCAGGAATAGTCATATTCACTACACAAGTGTATGTCCCTGCCTGGGAAGTTCTGACACGAGTGAAAGTCAGAGAACTTGTTATGACCGGATTAGTGGTGCTAGTTATATTTCCAGCTAGGATCATATCTGAAGTTGTAGATATAATCTCATTTCTGCTGCTTATCCAAAATATTTCCAATGTTGTGGAAGGTAATACAGTACTTTGTCTAGAAGCATTACAAAAGAGGAAAGAGGTTTCTCCTGCAAGAACTTCAATGACTTGTGGCTGTACTTGAATAATTTGTGGAGGAAATGCTTACAAAAATGCAAAAATTAAATTTATAATACAATACATCATTTACAGTTAAGAGCAAACTCATATCGCAACAAAATGTTTCATTAAAACATAAATTCACAATTGGAAATGATTTCAAGCAAACTTATTCAGTTTAAGACATCTTATAGCTACTTTTCAGTCATTGATTGTCAGTATTTTGCCGTTTTTTTATTAGAAATACATAGCTATTGCAGCCCAAAAATAAATTGTGTAAAATTAAATTTACGTTATTTTTAGGCTAGAATGGTCATCAAAAAAAAACGCTGGTCGCGTTATTTTCTTAACTCATACATTTTTTTAGCTTCACAACGTCTACACCAAGTATTATTAACAAACATACAATATTATTAACATTAGAATTTGTATATTAAAATAGCACACTACCTGGAATGAACACAGTTAAGCTAGTGATTCATTGACCTGTGCTGCCAGTATGCTGCTAACTAAATTCCATTACATGTATGAGAAAGTAGATGCATGTATGGGATTCAAATAACTATATAGATAGATAAATGCACATAGTGCATTTGTTCCAAGAGTGTAGAGTCCCTTTAGTGCTAAATTCAATACTACAAATGGTTTTCTTCATGACATATATGGCGAACAAAGTAGCTTAGCTACATTTTAGATATGACATTAAGTTACTGTCATCATTTTCATAACCTTCTACCACTCAACATCGTAGTTTAATTATGTACAATGTGTAACAGGTAATCAATTAAAAGGACAGTCATTATGAGCTACAGCTTGTATTTCAAAAAAGTTAGATAGTTTCTCCTCTAGTCTAGCTTTCTTGAAGCATAACGGCATACTAAAATTGTAGTATTTGGAAGCACACTAAAATATAATGTACTTTGGTTAATGGCGCTGTAAAAAAAACCCCTTTCTATAGTTTTCCATTCATTAGTAAGTGGTTATTAACAAAGTAATTAAAAGTTCAAGCATTAGGTCTGCCACAAGGTTAGCCTGCTTTGAAGCCGATAAAAATCATTATAAAAGGCCTCCCTATCACATGAGTTAACAATTGAAATGACACATACACATTTGTGACCGGATTTGGGAAAATCCGCCTAAACGCGGCAAACAATTTTTTTCAGTATCACCGGGTAAAGCCTTATGGGTCGATTTTTTTTTTTTTTTTTTTATGGCAGAAATGGATAGACACCAGTTAGCTCTAGCTTATGACGCAGTTGTAAGCTCTGGCATGCTCTAGAACTCACACTAGGAGGCTAGAAACACTAGCCGGTTGGACTCGTGTACGGAGAGTTGCTAAGAAATTATTGGCGGGCTTTTCACTAACGGCGGGAAAAAACTGTAGCTAACTAATTCACTTACTATATTCTACATAATTCACGTACTCACGCAATTCTCGTCATCATAGTTTCTTAAGGAGCCCTGCATTAAGCCTTTTAGACTTCTTTCAATCCGCCTGTAACCGGTTTATTCCATAGTGTCCCGGAGACACGCAGTAATAGTATACGGACACAAGGCACGCCCGCTGACCTTAGCAACGCCTTTACCGGGCGTTTTTTCGAAATCAGCAATAATAAGTTTAGCAAAAATACTGAAGTGTTGTAGTGCGTAGGGCGAAGACGGCTTGTGCTACAACTTCCAAATTAGGAGGAAGGCATCCCAAGGCCCCGTGCAGCCTACTGGTAGAATAAATTAGAAAACTTTAGATGCCGCGTTTAGCCTGGTTTTCACAAATCCCACATTTACACATTGATTAATGTAGGAACAAATATCTTCACTCCTTATGTTGTCTGGCTCTTACTAGCTAAACTCACTGGCAAATTATATTTTAAATGTGGAAAAAAATAGAATATAATAATAAAATATTCTAATTCTTTTTCCAACATATTCAAAAGTATGACCATTTAGAAATCCCAAAAGAGACACAGCGTGAAAAGAGTCCATTTACAACCATAACAAAAAACCTGTAAACTAGAGTTAACAAAATCTTTACAAGGCTGTACAAGTTAACAAACTAGTTATCAACAAATTATATGCTAATTTACGATTTTGTTATGGTTGTAAATAGACACTTTTCAGGCAGTGAATTATTCATCAAGCAGCTATACAACAATACATACCATCTACAATAATAATTCTTGTCTTGTTTGTATAAACTCCCACAATGTACATTGTTGATAGCACATTAAATTCTGGATAACTTTTTTTAATTATACAAATAATACAGGTATATGTTCCATTATGATAAACAGATGGAGAAAATCAGTCAAATGTTTTTTAATCTAATAGAATGATCCAAACTAAATGAACATTTTCTTATTAAAATGAGGTTCAAACACTTACATTGTGAGTTAATGAAAATTAATGTAGTTCCAGCATTACTTCTCTGGAGCAAGTTCTGAGATTCTGAGACGGTAACATTACATTTGAATAAGGTGTCCAGACTGCTCAGTGGAGAGAGAGTGAGAGTAGATGAATTGCTTGTAGAAAATGAAGTTATAATAGTTCTACTACTATTTCGCACTTCAGAGCCATCTCTATAAATCCATATGAAAGAATATCTTAACTCTCCAGTATCCACAATATCTTGGTTTATGATGGCTGAACATTCAAGAGTGACATCATCTACTCTACCCACTAGCAGCAAGTCTTGTGATATCGTAATTTCATTGACTATAACTTATTATGTAATAGTGTATGACTTCATGTGGAGTAATCAATTTCATGAGTCGATCAAGTACCTTAGGATTTATTCTATTCTTGACTTGGTGATACAAATAAAACAGTATGTGGATAGTTTTTTAATCAGACAGAAATATAATAATAGCTAAATCTAAAAGCTAATAATCATAAGAAAAACTTTAAATCTGTATTTGTGACACAGAGATGAAGAAGTCACTTGATAGTTTAAACAAACTGAAACAATATAAGGGGCAATACTACTTACAAGTATCGTGCAATGATGTACGAAACTATATATTATATATAATTATTGCTTAAGCAATAATCTTATTATGAACACTTTACATACACACCAGTTCAAAGTTCACTTCTCACTGTCACAAATCAAAAAGTGACCACATAAGTTTTCTTATATTCAGGCTCAAGAATTTTTTAGTAGTACTCAAAGTGAATATTGCCACACCGGTGAAACAGGCTAAAGTACTGATAATAGAAAAAGAACGTCACTATGCTGGAAAAGACATGGAACATCTAAACATGTTTGGGAGAGGAACATTTACCAAGTGGATAAATTTTATAAAAGACAATAGAGACAAATTAATTGAACAAAATGTATTGGAGGTAGTAAAAATAAAAGCAACCACAAAAACTTTGATCTGGAATCAATTTCTAAACACTTTGTGTTTATTTTTTTTATTTTTTTTTATTATTTTTATTATTTTTTTATTATTTATTTATATATATATATATATATATATATTATAATATTTATTTTATTTATTCATTATTCATTTATTTATTTACGTATTTAATTATTTATTTAAACTATTTAATTATTTATTATTATCTTAACTAATTAAATATTATTATTTACTTACATTTATTTTTTATATATTTGTTTGTTTCTTAATTATTTTATTTATTTATCATTTTATACTTTTATTGTACTCGTTATTTTATTTATTTTAAATCTTAATTAATTAATGAATTGATTAATTAATTTATTTATTAGTTAAATTATTTATATAATTTCATTAATGAAGTTATTGATTTATTGATTAATTAATTAATTTATCATTTATTTATTTATATTTATTTTGTATTTATTTGTTTGTTTCTTAATTGTTTTATTTAGTCGTTATTTATACTTTTTGTTGTATTCATTATTTCAATTTATTATAATTATTATCTTTTATTAAAGTAATTTTTTGTCTTATATTCGTTTCGTATTTTCCTCTTTCTCTTTTAAATTTAATCCAACACTGTAGTGATAGTGAGTAAATACTTTAGAAGCACCACTAAGTGCCCCAGCAATAGGAATTGGAGTGTTATTGATCTAACAAGCCGCCAATACTTCCTCCATTAGGATTATCACTACCTCTACAACACTGAGTATTGACAATAGTAATGGCAAAAACTAATGTAGATCCAGTTTGAGTACAATCTGTTTATTGTTCTCCAATATCAGTGATGTTAATGGAGGATCAGTTGTAGAAAACACCATTCCATGAGATGTACCGACCAATGGAAGAAGGAAATAGTAACACAAGATATCTCAATATTAATTTACAGTAAACATTGTTTACAAAAAAAACAACAAATGTCATTTGTTGTGCAGTTAACTACAATAAGAGTGAAGAAAGAAAGTATAAGTAATCAGAAAATGTGAAGTCCAGAGGTCAGTGACCAAACCTGGCAGTCCTCACATGCCATGTTTGTTATGATTATAATTAAAAATAACAATGTTATTCTTAACATAACTATAATGAAGTTATTTTTTCAATGTGGAATACGTTTTCTGCTTCATTGTTTACTCAGTCCTACAACGTAAATACTAGGCACATAATTTGCATCCTTGCAGCAACTAATCATAGTTACTGCACCTCTTTTTGAATCTGCCTAACATATTCGAACATTTAAAGAGTACAACTTGTTTGTCTATAATAAAAATCATCAAATCAGGACGTTATACAGCAATATCTTGTTCTTCTGCCACTGAAATTATTTTGTTAAAAACACAACACTTACATTGACATAGTCCATAAACAACCTAATGCTTGAAGAACATTTTTTATGTACATGGATGTAGGATAAAATTAAATGTTATTTAGACTTATAAATGTATTAGCTACAGGAAAAGGCTCAATCCTCACAATTAAAAAACAAATGATGATAGCATATTGGTAAGAACATCTGGCCTCGCAAAGCAGGCTGGTTAGACCAAAACGCTTGAATTTACTAACCTTTAAGTGCCAACTAACGGAAGTAGACTACAAGAATCCCTTACTAAAGAGCTGCTAAAAATCCACTACTTCTTAGCAACACAGATGAATCACCTGTAGCTATACTTCAGAAACTGTTTACAAGTTTAAACACTTCAATTATAAGTGCTGCTGAACACTGTATGGACCTTCAAGATGAGGAGAGAAATTATATTTGATGAATACACAACTAATAATCTGTTTTTAGTTCTTTTCTCACTCATACAGTAATTAATTTTTAAAACAATCATCTTTTATAAGCTTTCAAATGTATTTTCTTTGGTTAATACTAACCGTAATGTGTGTATGGACATTTGTCTATATAGAAATGTTTGTCACTATAAGTAAACCGCAGATGAACATTATTCCATTTCTGAGACTACACAAAAACAACTTTAAGTATCCGTTCTCAAGGTTTAAATAAATAGTAGCAGTAGGTTACTTTAGCAAGACTTTCAGCTACAAAACAAGATTTGGAGAATAGTAAATGTACAAGTATAAGGCATGGTAAGAGCTACATCACTCTAGGATTTGTAATGCATATGGAGTGCAGAATTCGGTGTATTTATTTAATACACATGGACTGGTGGTGTGTTCTTGCACTAATGGCAAGTGAACTGGCCTATCTACATTTATACAAGCTTATATAACTGACTCGAGTGAGGAAATGCTTAGGGATTATATTGCTATGGCTAGGTACATATGTATTAGATAATAAGTATTTGAAGAATATCGATCCAATAATTTTGGAAAATTGCAAAAAAAAAAAAGAAAAAGAAAATGTATTGGTCACTAATGTAACTACTGATGTTATAATTAAAGAAAGCAGCTGCATTATCAATGGCATACTGTATAAATGGAAAAATACTTTTAATCAAAACATTGATTAAATTACCAGCAATAGTGTTATCAATATCATTAGAAACAGTCATTTTTAAGAGTTCAGATAATACTCTTGAGTTTATGGACTTCTTATTATCTGGTTTGCTCAATCTTAGCTACTCAGTTGGAAATGAAAGTGAAAGTTGAGTAGTCCATTAACTCAATAATTAATACTACTGTAATGATCAAATTAATTGACGTATTATTAGCAAGAACAAAAATCATGTCTTCTAAGATGTTTTAACTTACTTTGTACAGTGAAATTGACAGATCCAGCAGTTGATGGACTAGAAATAAGATACTGAGTATTGGATACAACAGAGACATCACAAGTATAGGTACCAGCATCAGATACAGATACGGATGTGATACTGAGTGTACTAGTGAAGTCAGTACCAGTAACAGATTGTTAAGCACAACTGAGTGGACGTGCTGGACCAGTCCACATCACTTGGACCATTGCACCAGAAGGTTATGTGTTATCCAATGTGATAGAACACCTGAGGTCCATAGCTCCTCCATTTCTCACTGGACTTACCATAACATTTGAAGGAGCTCTAACTACAATACATTATATGTTTCAAGTTAACTACAGTTAATAATTGTTCAACTTGAGAATAATTCAAACTCAAAGTCTGCCATCAGCTCACAACTAATAAACAAGTAATGCGATGAAAGACTTTGAACCCTAATTGTTTTCAATATTGATTTGAGTAAACTAAATTATAGTTCATATTGCAAAAATAAATTATCTACTCACACATTACAAGAAAATAAATCTGTAAACTTACTATGTAAAGTCAGGGCAGTGAAGTTACTAACATTAGCACTAGCTTCCACGAATACAGCAGATGAAGTGAGACTAGCTGTACATGTGTAGTTATTTCCAGCATCTGAATTTTTCACATTCATGAGAGTAACTTGACTAGTGTAAGAGGTACCAGCTCCAGTGAGTACTCCCAGATATGGCTGTACCATCTGAATCAGTCCACACTACCTGCAGCTGCACACCAGAGTCCAACATGTCTGCCAATGTGATATCACAAGTCAGCACTTGTGAGGAATCCACTAATACTACTGGAGATGTTACCATGACAGCAGATGGTGGCATTACTATAACACCAACACAAAAAGTAAAAAATTAATTATTAGTGGACATAATAAATGATACTCAACGTGCTGCTTAATTATAGCCATATTAACAAGCCTATTAATACCAGTATATTATAATATATTATTTTTTAATATAAGTATAAAGAGGGATAATTAGGTTATAAAGGAGAGATAGCTCTGTAAATTGTATTTTCCAAACTGCAATATTTTACTAGTCTCACGATTACTCTGTGATCCAACCTAATGTACAAGAGTGTTGTTGCTTTCTCTCAGTGGAAGAATTAATTACAGTGAGCTCTCAAATAATAATTCACTACTGATAGCTGTATTAGGATCTGACAGCAGGTCACTACCACTAGAATGGGTCCAATTAAAGGTACCAGATAGGTCACTCGAACAGTTAAGACTGACATCTGATCGCATCACAGAAGTCAAGGATGGAGTGAGTGTCAAACTGGGTGCAGGAGCAGAAGTCATTAAATATGGAGGACTTGTAGTTTCTGATGTTGAAGGTGGCTGTGTAGTAGCTGGGAGTGTATTATAAAGCTGTGTAGTAGCTGGGAATGCATTATATGGCTGTGTAGTAGCTGGGAATGTATTATATGGCTGTGTAGAAGCTGTAATGATATAAGGTGGCATTGTTGAAGATGCAAGACATATTGAGTTATAACTAAAAATAGCAAAATTCTAACCTGCAACTTCTAATATCTGACTTAACTATTGCACACATACTATATAGACCCTTAATATTACATACTATCATCAGTTACACATATTGTGAGCAAGCCAGAAGAGTGATGTGTACTAGTGATAAGTCAACACATCTAGATCCTTTTACTTTCATAATGAGTTAAAAGATGTGAGATTACTAAAAGCTGTAAAAACACAATTGGTTTGTGCAATTTAGATTCTTACATCTAGCTTTATTAAGGTTTAAGTATAGTTAGCAGCACAGTAACTCCATGGTTTCATTGCAATCAACTAGTCAGTATTATCCTTAAGATAGCTCAATCGTCAAAAGCCACTCATGATACTTATAAAGACATTCTGAATATAAAAATAGTTCACATTGAAGTATAAAAACAAATGGTTTCCTCTCTACTGGGTGAGGTAGGACAGAACAACAACTTGTGCTAAGTGAGCATATTAATATCAACTGTAAATAACTGACTGGGGTTAACTATAACACGAGGGAGAGCAGGAACACGGATATGACATGGTTCATGGTTTTAAATATCAATACATGAACACCTCTAAAACATCTCTGATGGCATATATGCTGTTATGATTCCAGTAATATTGATGTATATATTCTCTATATCGACAGATGTTCATGCACACAATATTGTCACTATTAACCAGGCAAAATACATTGGAAAAGCTTTTATCACTGACTTGGATGAAGAATCTGTTAGGGGATTGTTCTGCTATGGCTACAGTGTACATATAGTTAGATAATCAAATACACAAGAATTTGAAATTGCATTCCATATACTACATAATAAGTATTTGAAGAATATCACTTCAAGAAAGTATTAATTTAATATTATGAAACGCTACTAGTCACTAATCTAATTCCTCAGTCTTTAATGAAACATTTAGCATCAAAATATTGAATACTTACAAACAATTGTGCTATCAGTATGTGTCATACTGTTATAATATGATTTGGAAAAGCCATTCTTATGTAGTTCATAATAATTCCTTGAGTTTATGAACTATTCATAATTGACAACATTTTGATCGAGTTTGCTCAATCTAACTTGGGAGTAAATAAATATGAAAATTCAGCAGTCCATAAACTCAACAATTAATACTATTATGATGATCAAATTAAAAGGCAAACTATGCTAGAACAATAAATTGTTTACTGTTATTGTTAATGGGACTCACTCACAATAATCACCTAATACGGCTAGTCTAACTTGTTCAGTATAGAGATTAAATACACCGAATTCTGCACTCCATATGCATTACAAATCCTAGAGTAATATAGTTCTTACCGTGTTTTATACTTGTATGTTTACTATTCTCAATAATATCTTGTTTTGTAGCTGAAAGCCTTGCTAAAGTAACCTACTGCTACTATTTACTCAAAACCTGAGAACAAATATTGAAAGTTGTTGTTTGTGTAGTCTCAGAAATGGAATAATGTTTATCTGTGGTTTACTTATAGTGACAAACATTTCTATACAGACAAATGTCCATACACACAATACGGCTAGTATTAACAAAAGAAAATACATTTCAAAAGCTTTTATAACTGACTCGAGTGAGGAAATGCTAAGGGATTGTTTTGGTATGGCTAGGTACACATTTATTAGATAATAAGTACATATTTCAAAAAGAATATCGATTCAAAAAAGTAATAATCAAATGTGAAATTTTGGAAAATTGCAGAATAAAGAAAATGTATTGGTCATTAATGTGAATGCTGATGTTATAATTAAAGAAAGCAGCTCCATTATCAATGGCGTATTGTTGGCGAGCGAGCGTAGCGAGCGAGACACTTACAGGGGTAACACAATCGAAAATCGGGGATGTTTGTTTATTGGCGAGCGAGCGTAGCGAGCGAGACAGTATTAGGGGTGGATAATGCAAAATCGGGTATATGTTATATATATGTATGTATGTATGGATGGTACGTATGCTCTTAAAACGCGCGCGGAGAACTTTTTTCTCCTAAAAACACGGCTATTTAGGCTTGACTCCAGTTTATTCTGAAACTACAGCATTAAGCAAACCTTACTTTATCCTTAAGCTCCAAAGTATGAGAAAATTCCTGCTAAAACGCTTGTTTTCAAGACACAAAAAGTTGATTCGACAGGTTACTATGGCATTGAAGACCCTTTTCCAGACTTAATTTCAAAACTTCGCCGTTTTATGGGGGGATACGGAGTGCCTGTTGTTGGTTGTCAAGAGCCGTTGGTAGTCACAATGCCGTAGTATTAATGCTATGGAAGCTACTACTTCTCGAGGGAAGCTGAGATAAGTTCGCAATTCCATATTTGTTAGCTAAATATGCAAAATTAACTCTGGCCTTTCTTTTTTGTAGCTAAGAGCTAGTTAACAGTGACTGGTAAATTTTAATGGTCAGATTGGCTCAAATTTAGTACTACAAAAGTTACCACTGCTCAAGAAAATGAGGTAAGAAAGTAATTGTGTATTTGTGTGCTAAAATTGATTGTCTTTTGTTTTTGTAGGTGAGAGCTTGTCAAGAATTCAAGGTAATTCCGATGGTCAAAGTAACTTCAATTTGATACTACAGAAGTTATCAATACTCAAGAATGATGTAAGTAGTAATTCCATATTTGTTGGCTAAAATTACAAATAATAACACTGGGTTATTTTTTATCGTAGCTGAGAGCTTGTTCAAGAGTTACTGGTGATTGAGATTATCAGAATGGTTGATGTTTGATACTACAAAAGTTACCATTAATAAGGTAAGAGAGTGATTTTGTATTTGTTTGCTGAAATCAAATGTCACAACTGCTATTATAGTGATTGCATGAAGAAAACATAGTAACATTTTGTTACCTAACTATCAGGCTCGCTCGCCATTTGTGCTCAAGCACACCACTAGTTTATTTATTTATTTGTATATATGTATGGACGTACGTAAGGCATTTTGTACTTTGACCCTCGCGTTTTTGTGTTAGTTCGGTTGTCGACCCCGTCCCAAATTGCACTAAACAGAATCCTCTGGTTTATCGATCAGTTCCCGTATCACCCTAGAAATTGAATTGTTTACCGTTTTGAATTCTTTTGGGGGTGCAGTTAAAACGTGAAACTTAGGGGACTTCCATTTCTATTCGAGTTAGTGGCGGTTGTAAGTCAATGCGCTCTTTGTCATGTTTATAAGCCGTGCGCACAGTATTTACCTGAAAATACATTGTCCACTAGACTACTGCGAAGGTAAGTCTGTGTAGGTGCATGTCCAGCTGTGTCAAAGCATTGTGTGTTACAACCACTACTTAGCTAAAGAATATCACAAAGAAAACTTTTAAATAACGTGTATTGTTTTGTTGTTGTTGTTTTTTCCTTCAATTCAAGCAGTTGCAGAGAGTTGTTACTATGGCATTGAAATCCCTTTACCCTGTATGCTAAATTTAAAAACTGGACCTTATTTTCAGTAGCTTCAGTGTTAGAAGTCAATAAAAATAGTATAGTCTTTAGTGGCAGATCGCTTGTGCGCTATGCAAGCTGTCCTGGGTTCGATTCCCTGTGGCAACCAAATATTTTTTATTCTTTATTGTTTATAAAGAAAAAAAGCCAGTGAAAGAGAGAAAATACACCTAGTGCTCCTTATGTTACAGTCTACTTCCATTTTGTGACAGGCTCGCTCGCCATTTGTGCTCAAGCACACCACTAGTATAAGTGGAAAAATACTTTTAAGCATTAAAATATTGAGTAAATTACCAGCAATTGTATTATCAGTATCATACTATCATAATGATTAGAAACAGTCATTTAAAAAATTTCAGATAATACTCTTGAGTTTATGGACTTCTTATTATCTGGTTTGCTCAATCTTAGCTACTCAGTTGGAAATAAAACTGAAAGTTGAGTAGTCCATAAACTGTAGTTCAGTTAATACTCATTGAGTTTGTGAACATTTCATTGTCTGGTTTTTTATTTAATCCACAACATTTCAATCAAGTTTGCTCAATCTTACTCGGTTGGAAATAAAACTAAATAATTTCAGTAGTCCATAAACTCAATAATTAATACTATTATGATGATCAAATTATTCGACTTATTATGTGTCAAAGAATGTTTTATGTGTTGTTAATAGGACTCATAATACCTGTTCTATCGGTAATTGAAATAATAGCAGACACGTCTACTTCATAGGGAGACTTAGTTCTACTATTGCTAAAGGAACCTACTGCTTGTAATTACTGTGGCAGAAAAAAACACTGAAAATTGATTTTCTATTGTCTCAATCCAATTTTTATGGGTGTAGTCTCGGATATGAAATGACATTTATTTGTGTACTTATAGCAACTGCACTGTAATAAAAACATTAATGTTTGCCAAGGGTCCTGATAAAAATACTATTCAGGTGAAAACATACTACATAAATACAACACACTTTTAACTATTACACTATTATTTATATTAAATGTATTGAAATTTCATTCATGACAATTACTAAACTTTCAGGCAATATAATTTGATTTTTTGGTTTTACTGATCATAAGTAATGATTTGAACCAAGTGTAAGTGATCAAAAACCAGGCAGTACTAGTATCAGTAACCAACCAGGTCAGTCTCTCACACACCATAATTGCTTTTTATTAACAAAAGTACTATTCAATATTGGGAATTTTTCTATCAATGTGTAATGAGTTTCTTTCTTCATTGTTTTCCTACAACACAAATACAGGGCACACAGTTTGCATCAGCGACAGCTAACTATATAGGTAATGCGCCACTGTTTGAATCAGCCTAACATTATTAATTTATTGAAAACATGAATTGATAGTTTTTTTATATCACATTGCTATTTGACTCAATACATTACATCAATAGCTGTCTTCTTCTGAACAGTGCATACACTTTGGGGATTAAACACAATAACGACTTGGTGAATAAATGGCCTAGCTAGATTCTATAATTCAGAGTCATCATTATAAAATTCTTAAAGAGCATTGATATGCTGGATAATATTCAATGTTAGCCATTACACTTCTAAATATAGGAATAAAGGCTCAATAATCACAAAAACTGCAAACTATTAGACAGAGAACTGTTATAACAATGTAACAAGCTCTAAGATTGATGCAATAGGCAAAAAAAAGATACAAACTCCTACCTTGTGAAATTACTAAATAGCATCTTGATGATAATAATAAGAGAATTATTACAGAACCAATCTGCGAGTTCTCCATACTAACAATCCAAGTTTTTTTAATCAGATATTAAACATATTATCAATAACATAGGAAGCAAAATCTGACATTTAGACTAGTTCAGTTGAGATTAAAAGAATGATAACATATTAATATGAACATCCGGCCTTGCAAAGCATGCTCGTTATGACCTAAATGATTGAACTTCATTACCTTCAAATGCCTACTAACGGAAGTGTACTGGAGAGCCCGTGAAAACCGGGGTACCCAGCATCACGATTCGTCTAGCCAGAGGAATATTGCCATGACCTTTGACCTTAAACATTTAACCCTTTCATAGTCTCGCGTAGCCGTCCTTCACCGAACAAAGGGTCTGGAACCTTTTCACAGGCTCCGTGCGCACAAGTTATGATCATGGCAGTTCAACCTACACAGCAGATCTAAGCTCTAGCTAGGACTAACAAGCAGTTAACTATACTACAGCTATGTGAAAAGTCAAGGTTGTCTTTCTTGTCTGTCAAGGGAGTTGTCATTTTCATTGTGGCTTTACAGCGGTGTAGAAAGATGTTTTAGCATTGGTGGAGGATGGGGGGGGGGGGGGGGGCACTCAACTTTACTAGCTATAAGCTACTGATATTAAGTATTATTACCAATTCTCAGAAAATCCACTTGTAGATGGTCAAGCACATGGCATGCACTTTTTTAACAGACAGCAACTAAGAATGAATTTCAGTTCAAAGTATAGTTGACCATATGGCTCTTTAACCTTCATCTAAGCAGTCACCAAAGGAGGATAAGTCACTTTGATCGTGCAAAAAAAAAAAGTTCCAAAGGTTAGTCAATGCTATAACTAATGCACCAATTAAAAATAATGGCATGGGCATAGTAAAAGATATACTTTATAAAATACAGATGCAAAATATTGATTGTAAATGTGAATGGTTGGTGGGTGTGTTTAATCACTGGTGGGTGGGTGTAATTATTGGTTGGTGTGGTCTTTGTCAAAATTGACATTTTGAGAGATTTGAACATATACATGTAAGTGAATAAGAAATTTCCGTGTACATAACAAGACCCTAACTGTAAAGCTTAGATTCACTAGTGCATTTACGATATCAGTGTCCTTCAAATTTGCCTCACTGGACTGCAACATTATAAGAATAGTCATACACAAAGTAGCACCTCATTCAGATAACTCACTTACCCTCCAAACGTTACAATCAGAAATGCTACCAAACATGAGCTGGAAGTATATAGCTGTGCACAATATTAAGTCACAAGGTTACGTTACTTAATAATATTATAACAAATGAACATTATATATAATTCATAATGTATATTAATATATACATGCAGACGTGGTAATACTAGGTATGCTCATTTTCTTTTTTGTCTGCATAATTCTTTATCAAAAGCAAGTTGTTGGCAGCTACAATGAACACACACATACACACATCCTGCACATACAGGTACATATGCCATTGCTTGGGTTAAAAAAAGTTATAAATAATCATTCCAAATACTGCAGGAAATACAGCAAAATTTATATGAATAATTTAAATAAGATGTGCCAAACATATTAATAAAAGTAAAGTAAAGGCTAAAAGTGCAAAAAACAACAACAATATTCTGACAAAATCAAAGTAATCCAAGTGAAAAACAGTAAAGCTTGTCCAAACTCAATCAGTGGAATAATTTGTAGTTAGCTAGGGTGAATTAATTCTTGTAGTATATACCAACATTTATTATGTAAATGTATTATAGATCCTAATTAAATATTGTTTGCATAAACAATTTCAGAGGATAATTGGATTGTAGCTAAAGGCACTTTTCCAAGAGAAAGTGATTAGATAATAATTTTTTGATCATTTTGAAATACTCTGTGAAAGTACATGAAAAAAAGCAGATACTGACAGGGATTCTGAACAACAAACAAAATAGTAAGCTAATTATTATACATTATGCATCAAAAACTAGTTTAAACTAATTTTATCCCCGTCTAACTGTCTTATGACTGTCAATGAACTACGTTGAAGCAGTATTAACGCATTACAGAGCATAGATGAATGTATTTACTAATGACAGACTAAACTAGCATGCTATTACATGCAAAACAAAATACCATATGTAGCTATGCCTCTAAAAATGTGCATAATTGCTAAATAGTTATATATGTAAAAATATTTAGTACTTACATGCAATTTAAGCTATAAAATGCTTTTATGAAACACTAAAAAATGCTATAAAAATATACTATCATCCCAAATAATAAGTACTGAAAGTATTAGATAGAATTAATAGAATACAAAATAAGATCAATAAACTAAATTTGAACTTACTAGGAACAACTATTACTGTATTTGAAAAATTCGATATTGTTAATTTCTGGTCTTCTCTAGCAAAGATGACATCAACAGTGCATTTATAATCTCCTTCATCTCTGCTCTTGTCAAGAGAATTGAATATTATACTGGTATGATATAACATAGGCCCCACTTCTTGTGGCATTGTAATAGTTCTTCTGTTGTCTTGAGTGAGTGCTGTGTTATATCTCATCCATTGTGACATCACTCTGATTTGTTGGATGTTGTCTACGACAGAAACTGAAATATCTATAGCACATGTTAAGTTGAGTTCAAGTCCGGAATAAAAGTTGGAATTGATAGGGTAGCCTCTGATAGTGACGGAAACTACTGGAACTGGAACTAAAAATAATGAGAAATTGTCAATATTCAGAAATGCTCATTAATGTAAATAAATATTTTACCTTCAAATATAATGCTACTTGTAGTACTTGAACAATGATTGTATATGCCACCTCTTATTATTTGAAGACAAACAGTGACGTTGTAGTCCCCCAAATTTGTACCAGTTAAAGGACATAGTTTTAGTGATGATGATTCTAAATATTGACCACTCTCTGTACTAACTGTGTTGTTTTCTCTGGTCCATGTGTATGATATTGTAGCATTTAAGTCAGTACCTGCTAATAGAGTAGTACTAGCAGATAGAATGAGTCCATCATCTTGTCCACATAATGTTTTCTGTGTTTGAGTTGTAACATTAAGTTGAGGATACTCTCCCACATTAACAATTATAGTTTGGTTAGTAGTGACTGGTAAGATATAGGTATTCTGAGAGTTTAGAGAAACAGAAAAAATATAGAGTCCTCCATCTGTTGAGTTACTTCTCAAAGTAGAGAATAGTAGAGTGTTGGAGTAAATATTCTGTTGAGTTATAAAGTCAGATAATGAGATATCCTCAAATTCAGTACTTCCATCTTGTCTTGTCCATCTCCCAGTGAATTGAATTGGAGTATTCACAAAATGTGAGTTTAAAGTAGAAGTACCAATAAGACTAGCACTAGTACCTTGTATAACACTTCCTACAGTTTCTATGGTAATTGAAGCTGGAGGATCTACAGTAACATTGTAAATTAATGACATGCTACATTTAGTATTATGTGGAAATTTATAAAATATTGCAGAGTGTCAACCACAATGGCAAGACAAACATTTATAAATAAACTATAAATAATAGTGTAAAATGAATAAAACTCACTGTCATAGGAACAGAACAAAACTTACTGTGCCATACATGAACCATATTATATATTATAGGAATGCCAGTTAAAAAGGTGCATGCCAGAAATACATTATAATATTCACAAGTTTATTGTTCACTATTACTCCACTAATACAGTGTCATAATAATATACCAGCTCGCAATAAATGTATACACTCATTATAGGGTACTTGTTATCTGTGAATCTTCATGTTATGATAGAACTTACTTGCAACATATAATGAAGTAGTTATGTTATTGAACACTACTGGAACATCAGAAATACTAACACTAGCTCTGCATTGATACTGTCCAGCATGTGATGTCAGTAGAGGATCAAAGGAAACATTCAGTGTAGAAACAGTTCCTGACACTACCGTATTTATTACAGAGGTGTTTTGACTATTTGTAATTATAGAGCCACCTACTTTCATCCATTCAATATGAGGATTAACAATGATGTTCTCTACTACAGTTACAGTACAGGAAAGTGTGACTGACTGCCCAGCCTCTGAAATCGGAGCTGATAGAACTGATATTTCAGGAGGTGGCAATTCTAATATGATATAATGAACAAACAATTTGATACTTTTTAGTATAAAGCTGTATTGTTATTACCGGTTAACTGTAGAAAAAAAGAACTTGATATACTTTTTCTGCTAGGAGAAATAAATGTGGAGTCACTATTAGGCACAATAATTGATATACAGGTATATGTTCCATTATGAATTGGTAGCAAAGGTTTAAATATGACATATGATCGATTGGTATTTGTGATATTAACTGCATTGGTGTCTGGTCCAGTGATACTGATGTTGAAGGAGACTGGAGTATCCACTAGTTGAGTGTCATAATTAACTACACATGTTAGAGTGAGTGTAGTGCCCCAATAAAATGGTGAATCTCTATTTTGAGTCAGGACAAAAGAAGTAGCTGGTGGTACTATCAATAATACGTTAACATTATAATAATAAGAATTGTAATTAAGACATACAATTACTCACATTGAACATCGAAAGTGACACTCCTAGCGACCTGATGATCTACTACTACTCCAGGAATAGTCATATTCACTACACAAGTGTATGTTCCTGCCTGGGAAGTTCTGACACGAGTAAAAGTCAGAGAACTTGTTATGACTAGATTAGTGGTGCTAGTTATATCTGCTGCTCGGATCACATCTGAAGTTGTAGATATAATCTCATTTCTGCTGCTTAACCAAAATATTTCCATTGTAGTGGAAGGTGGTAGAGTACTTTGCCTAGAAGCATTACAAAAGAGGAAAGAGGTTTCTCCTGCAAGAACTTCCATGACTTGTGGCTGTACTTGAATAATTTGTGGAGGAAATGCTGACAAAAATGCAAAAATAAAATATATAATACAAAACATCATTTACAGTTAAAACAAACTCATATTGCAACAAAATGTTTCATTCAAACATAAATTCACAATTGGAAATGATTTCAAGCAAACTTGTTCAGTTTAAGGCATCTAGCTACTTTTCAGTCATTGATTGTCAGTATTTGCAGTTTTTTTCTAGAACTACATAGCTATTGCAGCCCAATAATAAATTGTGTCAAATTAAATTTAGGTTTTTTTTAGGCTAGAAGGTCATCCATAAAAAAATGCTGGTCGCATTATTTTCTTAACACTTCCATTTTTTAGCTTCACAACGTTTACACCAAGTATTACTAACAAACATACAATATGCATTAGAATTTGTATATTAAAAGTGCACACTACCTGGAATGAACACAGTTAAGCTATTGAGTCATAGACCTGTGCTGCCAGTATGCTGCTAACTCAATTCCATTACATGTATGAGAAAGTTTATGCATGTATGGGATTCAAATAACTATGTAGATAGATAAATGCACATAGTGCCTTTGTTCCAAGATTGTAGAATTCCTTTAGTGCTAAATTCAATATTACAAATGGTTTTCTTCATGACATATATGGCGAACAAAGTAGCTTAGCTACATTTTAGATAATAGGTTTATTTTGACATTTAGTACTGTCATCCTTGACATTACCATCTACTACTCAACATTGTAGTTTAATTATGTACAATGTGTAACAGGTAATCCATTAAAAGGACAGTCATTATGAGCTACAGCTTGTATTTCCAAAAAGTTAGATAGTTTCTCATCTAGTCTAGCTTTCTTGAAGCATAACGGCATACTAAAATTGCAGTATTTGGAAGCACACTAAAATATAATGTACTTTTTTTAATGGCGCTGTAATAAAAAACCTTTCTATAATTTTCCATTCATTAGTAAGTGGTTATTCAAAGAATTAAAAGTTCTAGCATTAGGTCTGCCACAAGGTTAGCCTGCTTTGAAGCCCATAAAAATCATTATACATTTAATGTGGAAATACAAATAGAATATAATAATAAAATAATAAAATATTCTAATTCGTTTTCCTACGATTTAAAAGTGTGACCATTTACAAATCCCAAAAGAGACACAGCGTGAAAAAAGTCCATTTACAACCATAACAAAACCTGTAAACTAGAGTTAACAAAATCTTTACAAGGCTGTAGAAGTTAACAAACTAGTTATCAACAAATTATATGAAAATTTACGATTTTGTTATGGTTGTCAGTAGAAACTTTTCAGGCAGTGAATTATTCATCAAGTAGCTATACAACAATACATACCTTCTACAATAATAATTCTTGTCTTGTTTGTATACACTCCAACAATGTACATTGTTGATAGCACATTAAATTCTACTGAATAAGATGCTGGAACACTTTGTGTGTCTTTCAAATCAACTGTTAAAGTAGTAGAATATGCCATTGGATTAGTGCCACTATGTGTGACTTCAGTGGTGTTCACATTTCTCTGACTTGTCCAGGAACTGAGTATTGTAAGATTAGTGTCTACTGCATTGTTGAAAGTAGCTGTGGCTGTGAATGTGAGAGCGAGACCAACATGGAAGCTTTCATTCACAGGACTGCCAGTAATAGCTATAGTAGGAGCTGGAACTAAACAAGAAAATATTATTGAACTAATCGCATAATTTACAACTGTCTCCTACCTTCAATTATAATAATTGAAGTGTTATTACCACTAATTTGTAAATTAGCATCGATGTCCATGACAATAGCTCTACAAACATAGCTTCCTGCATGGCTGGTGTGAAGTGGAGTAAATGATAGAGTCAGTGAAGTAGATGGAGAAGAAGTACTCAATAGCATATCATCTAAAGAACTATCATTTAGTACAAGTCCGCTTGGTCCCACCCACTGAATAACTGGAGCCTGTCTGAGGTTTTGATTGAGACCAACATGGCATGTGACAGCATACATTTCACCAGCAGCAGTAGAACCAGAACTACTGATCCTAACTTGTGGAGGATCGGGAACTAAAATAAACACAAATTTTTTATCTTAATATAATTATCCAAACTTAATATTAAAATAAATCTAAAAAGCAATATACACTTACATTGTGAATTAACAGAAATTGACATAGTTCTAGCATTAATTCTCTGAAGAGTGTTTTGAGCTTCTGAGATAGTGACAATACACCTAAAAAAGGTGTCCACACTACTCAGTGGAGAAAGAGTGAGAGTAGACCAACTGCTGGTAGTAGATGAAGTTATAACAGTTCTACTACTATTTCTCACTTCAGAACCATCCCTATCGATCCAAATAAAAGAATACCTTAATTCTCCAGTATCCACAATATTTCGGTTAATGGTAGTCAAGCAGGTAAGAATGACATCATCTACTCCACCCACCAGCAGCAAGTCGGGTGATATCGTAACAGAAACATTAGGAACAGGAACTGCCATACAAAGATGTTAAACAAATGTAATCGCAATAAATTTATAAACCATGTATTTTCTTCTTTGTTTTATTCAGTGAATTTTGCTTTGTTTTTAATGTGGCTGTGGTTAATATTCTGGTATTATGACAAGATCTCCCTAAGAAAAGACTTCCTTAAGCTTGTGTAAGAGAGGGTTTAAATATTTATGCTCTACTAGTGGCTCATCTTATTATTTCGATAGCCAGCAAGCTCCACTAACAGAATTAACGGAAAGATTTATGGTTAATGGGTCATGCACATTTATTGTGATGCAATACTTAACTGCTTATGCTTATCATCTAACATTACATGATTGTAAGTGAAGTAAGAGTCCATTAAGTCCTTTATTATTTTAATCTTTACTTTAATAAGTCATTCTGGTATTGAAAACAGAAAGTCATTCTGGACAAAGAAAAAAACAATATGTGGAGTATTTTTATAACCAGACAGAAATAAAATGCAGCAAAATCTAAAAGCTAATGATTATAGGCATGCTTTAAAATCTGCATTTATGGCACACATACGGAAATCACTTGAAAGTTTTAAAACCTAAAAAAATGTAAGGTTATACTAGTCACAAATATTACAAACAAGAAATGTATGAAACCCACATATGTTACATACATAATACATATATATTATTCATTTGATACAGGAGAATATCATGAGTCTGTTGGCTTAGTATTTACGCGAGTGCCGCAGGCACGAGCGTAAATACCGCCAATCAGACGAGTGATATTCTCGGGTATCCAATGGATAATAAATTTATTAGGTACTGCTCATGTGCGAATACCTTGGTAACTAGAAATTTACCTAGGGGGACGTAATAACCCAACGTAATAACTATGAACACAGGTGATATGGAAAAATATTGCCCTAAGCCACATCCTGTTTACTTTAATGCATTTTCTATGTGGCAACAGTTATCAGGCTCTGTTCAGTACCTAATAAATAGCAATATTAACAAGATCACAGACATTTTACAAATAAGAATATCAGCTTTAGATGGTAACAAAGAACACACAAACCACACAAAAAAATTATCCTAGCTAACATGAGATTTTACTAACAACCAATTGCTTTTAACATTATAAACATAAACAAATAATGCTTGCTACATATTATGAGAGAAGAATTAAATGAATAATGAGCTATTACGTAGTTCATTGTAATTATCATCTATATAATCTGAAGAATACAGCAAACCCTATGACAGCAATGGAATAGATTGTCATAGCAGATAAGAAAGTAAAAAGTACACAATTGAAATTTATGCCAAATCCTTGTGCTGATACCATACTCTTTCAGATAAGCTAGAGAGGCTGATTAGACAGTTACGAGGACAAGCTATGATAGCTATGGAAAATATATATCAAAATAACCGTTGTAGCAGTATTATTTACCTATTTTTTAAACCCTTAATTACTTTTAAAGAAAGAAAAGCAAACATTGAAAATCACCTCAACTGCACTAACTTTGTGGCGTTATCGTAATTGTCTCCTGGAACATTTGTGTCCTGCTTCCAACTGGAGTAAATATTGATCCTAGGCAAGTGTATGTCACTGGATGAGATGCTCTCAATGGATTAATAGTTAACACAGCAACTGTCCTATTAGCAGTAGTAGTAGTTTCAATAGATCCTGGAATACTTGTAGTAGTAGTCCATGTAGCCATAGGAGATTGAGTTAGCCCGGAGAGCAACTCAAATACTACACATGTCAAGTTCAGTTCTGATCCAATTACAATACTTCCAGAAGTACTAATATTAACTTGAATAGCTGGAGATGGCACTACAAAATCATAAATACTGTGAATACAACCATTTACAACATGAACATCACGTCAAAAAAGTTTCTTTTTGAAAGAGGCTTATGTTTTTAAGTGTATAAAAAACTTCAAGTGGATCATGAAACATTAGTCTCTCAGTAAATAATATAAATGCACAATCCTTACAATGACCAGTCAAATAAAAAAATTTTTATTCCCTTTAAAAATTATATCATGAAGAGCAAATTTACAGTCTATGTCATGTTTAATAGTGTCTACAATAAAAAGGTGGACGGTCACAGGCAGAGATAGCAAGACATGTTACAATCATGACACTCGCTACTTACCAAATACAGTCAATGGAAGGGTTTGGTTAAATACCCTAGAGTTGGTTCTAGTGACATAGCAGGTGAATCCATTACCATGAAGAGATACACTATCATTAACCAGAGGAATATAATACTCTGACATGGCTACTGATGTAGCTCTAGATAATACAACTCCATCTCTAGTCCTCCATTCTATGAGTTCAGCCACACCAGGAACATTCACACAAGTGAGAGTAGCAGGTTGTCCCACCATCAGTGGAATAGGAGGAGAAACACTAACATCAACACCTTAATAAAATAATAAAGGAATTGGTAGTGCATGGAAAAATGGTGATTCCTAAGAGTCACTCAATAGTGATGATAGTTGAAAATAAATATTACAAAGATATGACTAAGAGATACTAAAAAGGCAACCTAAGGATAATTTTTTATTATAACTGAAGCACAGTAACATAAAAAAAAAGTACCTAAGCTGCTAAACCAGAAGGTCTGCAGAGTATTAATAAATGTCAACATGTAGACACTTGCTGGATGCACAATTAAAGTTTTCAGACAAGTCAGCTATGTAATATGTTGTACTACAGAGTTTTAGCTTGGTTATAATATTATATTACATAGCTGACTTGTCTGAAAACTTTAATTGTGCATCCAGCAAGTGGTCCTGGGCTCGATTCCCAGTGGCAATGAAATATTTTTAATCTGTATTGTTAAAACCCTAAAATGTTTCTATATTTTATGCTTTGTTCATTACTCTCAACTAAAAACATAAAACCTCAAGCTAAAAAACAATTTTATAGCGTACACTAAGAAAAAATTTGCTTACCATTAATCAGAAGTGGTCCACTACTAGAAATTCGTCCATTGCCATCAGTAACTGAACATTCAAATGTTCCAACAAAATTAGAGACATTACCAGACAGAATATATATAGTAGAGACTGCCAATCTGTCAATCATAGAATCTGCTTCTACAAAAGTAGTGCCAGTAATTATTGGTATATTATTTTTAGTCCACTGAATTGACATTACTAAGCCTCCACGAACGGTGCATGTTAACTGCAGTGACTGACGAGAATAGTTAAGATTAGCTGTTAAATCTACATAATTATTACATAACAATTAGCAATATAGCATTTTATTTCTAGATATACATTTAATTTATAAATTATACACACAAGCACATTATTTTATAAAGCTAGAAATTATATTTAAAGTACCACATTATGCCCAAAAATACCGTGCACTTTTTTCAAAAACAATCATGGATATGTAACTACTAGGGAAAAGGACTAAAAATTGAATAATGAGTTACTTTACCATCCCTTAGAGTACATTCCCTTGAAATAGATGCAAAGGTTACAGGCAGGCAATGCACTGGTCACAAAATATACACGTGCCTATCTAAGTAACTTGAAAATAATTAATTCAATAAACATACTTAAACCTTCAATGCAATTAGCTGGTGAAGCTGATGTTGAACTCAGTAATTTACCAAGAAGTCTCCCACAGATTATGTAAGGCATATATTTATGCCAGGAAAGTGGAGGTCAGCAAGACTACATTGTTGATGGAGGAGAAACTTATTCAGTGGTAAAAACATATGTTGCATAAGCCATATATAAGTATTACAGATGCATTTGGATACAGTTAGCAGGCTGCTTTTGTGCATTTTGTTAATTTTTTTCAACATCTTCATAGCAACAATCAAAAAAGTCAATAGACTAACTGCATTTGTTTGGCATTAAGCTTGGCCAATTAGTTCCCTGGTAACTAATTTTAGGATTAAGTTGGTCTTAGCTAGGTTAGCAAGCCAGCTTGCTGACTGCTTGAAACAGTGAACAATCTACATAATAATACACTTGTGTGTCAGTAATGACAACGATAGTGGCGATGACAACAGTGACCGAACAAAGATGGTGTGTAATTATGAATAATTCATGAGCTCAAACAATTTGGCAAAACATTGTCATTACTGAATGTGTAGTGTTATCTCATTCAGTAAAAAGTGATTGTTACTAAAAAGTGGGTGGAACAGACGAGGGAAGGCAGCAAAGGTTTCATAAAGGAAGGCAAAAGTATGAAAGGGAAGGAAAAAGGTGATTAATTGTATGCAATAACTGGGTGAAATAGACCAGTACAGGCAGCGTAAGTTTAAAAAAGGAAGATTAAAGTACGAAAGAGGAAGGTTAAGTACAAAAAAGGCTAAAGTACGAAAAAGAAGGCAAAAGTCTTGCAAAGCCTAAGTCCAAAATCATGATAGCAGGACAGAGAGATTCAGAAGTAGGAAAAAGAACACCATTATTCAAGAAGAAAGAGCTGATGAAAGGAAAGGTGAGGGATAAGAAAAGCTGAGTTAGTTCAGAAAAAAGAGAACACGAAAGGAAACTAACCATAACCAATGGTAGAGAATTACAACTCAGCAAAGTAACTATGCAACTGCACTCTTACTTTGGAATATGCAAGCACAACTGTGTGGTTCCAGTACTAGCTAGTGTACAATAATAGAAATTTATATAAATGTTTTAGCCTTCTCTTGTTGCAGTGTGACAGAAGTACCATCATCACTGATATCTGTGTCCAGTCAGAGACTTGCTGATATTTTCCAGAGCCTTCACAACAATAGTCCAAGTCCCATCAAGAGCTTCCTGGTCTACAGACTCCAACCTCTTGACCTCATTAATAGCCACATCTACTTGTTTAGCTAGATCAATCATGCTTATTATTTCTACACTACAACTGCAACACGTACGCTAGTTTTTTTTCTAGACAACATTAAACTTGAGGTAATTTGTAGCTAGGAACATATGGAACTCACCTATAGATTTGAATTCCATGCAAGCTTAGTTTCTGTGTCACATGCAGAAGGTCAGAATAATAAAAAAGGTGGCCGTGTTTAAGCGGGTGCTTGGAACTTTAACAAAGCGATTAATTAGCCACTCAAATTTTGGTGTCAGTGTAGCCAAAGGATGAAAGATACCAGTTAGCCAAAAATAATGTTTAAACATTTTGGTGGTGTTCAAACTGAACTGTACATTTTTGACTTTATGTAGTATGTCCCTATAAACCATCTCAAGTCTAATGACAAAACAGTTGCCACAGTGATGTGCTTCATAAAATAAGCAAACAAGTGTAGTAATAACAACCCCAAGTTTTAGCTATTAACATTATCCTGTACATGAGCCATGCAAACTTCCACAATCCATCACTTGAAGGTATTCCTTGCTTTTTGCAATTGTATTTGATTCACACATGAAATTATTTTTAATCAATCTAATAACACAATCAACTTATACTCAATTTTTCAGTTTTGTGATACAAATGTCAAACTAATGCAATAAATTTAATTGTCAGTAATCATCAAAACCAAAGCGTGACTGACAGACAGACAAACAGGCAGGATAAAAACTAGAACTCCCTTGCACATTTCCATTGATAGTTAATCAAATAGCAGTAAACAATTAAAATTTATGTAATTACATAGCTTAGAAAAAATGAAAACATTTTTTTAATGTTTAACTAATACAATTTTTATAGTAATGAAATATAAACCCCATACCAATATAATGTGACTAATTTGAAGCTACATATAGTGTTGCACCAACATAGATAAGACAACATTTAAAAAAAATCAACCAATACATAATCTGCTTTAAAAGTCGTCCAGCATTATCAATAACAGAAATTATTTGCTCTACCAATACTTAATACAGTATTACTAGGCAATGGTAATACAAATTGAGTGCAAGGGGTTTTTTAATATTCAGGATGGACACTATTATAATAGTCATAGTTTACACAAAATGTAATGAGGGTGTGCTCATGCTCTTACCATACAAAACTGGCCACTGTTGCCAGAGTGTGTAAAATTTACTTCTACTTTTTCCCGAGATATATCATTTGTGCAGACTAGCATGTACTAATACGAGAGAGCACTCACTGAAAGTAAAGACTGGTAATTCACCACATCTCAAGAAATAGCCCCATATAGTATTAGACTTCACCGCACTGCACGGTGACTACAAAAGTTCGAAAGCATAGCTATCATATCACTTATTTAACCAAGTGTGCATACCATAACAATGAGTTTTCGCTGATACTTATTTTACTTTTCTATTTACTCACTATACCACATTGATTATTTCTGTATAATTCTGTATATAAAAAATCTCATCATTATAGGGCAGACTTTGCTGTTCGTCAATTCCTGAGTAGTATGGGATAAGATTCATAAAATATTCATTTTCTATGCGAGGATTTCTGCTTGTCAATTGACCACATCCCACCCAAAGTGTACATGCGCCATGGTAAGTGAGGCACAGTTGCATTTCATGGGGTACTATTATCTAGCAAACTGGGCTTGATTCTATGGTTAATAACATGCCACTATTCAACTGGATGCACCACTAACACCACTCAGGTGTTGCAATGTGAGAGCAACCATAATTAAGTACACAAAATAACTTGGGATTAAGTGTAATGTAAAAAACAAACAAATAAACTTGGCATAAAGTGTAATATAGAAAATTACTTGGGATAAAGAAAAAAAATTAAGAGAGAAAACAAACTAAATAAAAAAAAAAGAGTATAGAGAAGGAAATAAAGGAAGAAAAAATGGAGAGGAAAGGGAAAAAAGGTACTCTGATTATTGTTGTAACCCTAGTTGATTTTATTTATCACTAAATGAAACCCTAAATCAGAGTTAAGACATTCATTATGAAAATACTACGTTTGGTTCTGCTCAAATTAAATACGAACACCAAATTTATAAAAAATAAAATAAAAACTGTAGTTAATAATTATGAATTATAAGCCACCCTCACACTTACTACAGTAGTTGTCACTAAAGAACTGACCTGGTAATTGTCCCACATACAAGTAGACATCCAGTTGTTTTATAGTTCCATTAGCATCAGGTATTTCACATGTATATACTCCAGTAGGTGACATAGCATTGTTAGTACGATGAAGAATAACCGAACTAGGTCCTCTACTCCTGGATATACTGCCACCTTCACTTCTACTTTGAACAAAAGCTCTATCTGGATATCTCCAGCTACCAAGAGAACTAGTACTACAGCATAATGTAAGAGGAGTGAGACACCTCAGAGCATTTCTATCTGCTCCTATACTAGCGAGATCAATAGCCGAATTAGTAGAATACAAGGAGCCAGTTAAGAGAAAGCCAAGTCCTAAAGAAATGGGACCAAAATGATTATCTAAACAAAAAAAACACAAGTGCACTAACCTTGATGTGCAGCAGTTACTACAGAAATAGGTTGTGAGGGAGACCCCCAAAATGTGGTAAATGTACTATCCTCTGAATCAGCTCTAATACTAATATTATATAAAGTTCTTGGAATAAGTTGTGTGAAATTATATATCCGGTTAGTACCAACATTAGTAATGAATGTGCCAACACAATAAGAATCAGTAACCTGACAAATAAACACAATATATCTTGCTATCACTCCATTTCTCTGTAGACAAGGAATCTCATCCCATGTTAAGGTAATGGATATTGGAGAAGAAGATTGGGTAATCAAAGAAGGTGCAGTAGTAGGCGGAGCTAGAGAAAATGAGAAAATGTTAGAAAAGAATAAATGGTAAAAAAAAAATTTAACTTTGCAAAATTGGTTCGATATACTAGCTGTTTCTTGTGAACTACACACATCAATGGAGCTATAGTTTCTAATTTAATGCTCCCACCAAGTTTGCTGGTCTTCTTCAGGTACAGAAAATAGCATAAAATTGTTCAAAGCTAAAGCGGTTTCATAGCAACATTAGGAAGTGTTGAAAAATTTGTCATATCTTCTTCATAGTGGAAAAAAGAGCATGACTCATAAATCAATAATATCATTGCCGGAACTAAAACTTGGGAAGGAGATTTTGTAGGTTAAATAGATTTGATAAATGACTTATTGTTAAGTTGTTTTAATTCCTTTATTGAAGGCAAATGAGACACTATTATCCGGGAAACCAAGGCAACTTTTTCTTTAAGCTGAATTTAGTATACAGTTTTGGGTAATATTTTCATAATTTTTATACAAGTTATACCAGTTTTCGTATAGAGGTCATGTGCATATCAACCTTATTAAACTTGTACAGGGTGTACAAACTTGCTAATAATATGGTTTGAAACAATGTCATCAAAGCACATACAGGTATTTATTGGCTAAGGGATGAGGAAATAATCATAATACTGACCATACTACATAAGGTTAGAACACCATATTTTGAAAATAGTGGTTCTGTTCATCTTGTTACTCTGAAGGCAGTCTATTAGCACAGTATGCTGCTACCTACTAAGTCCAGAGACAGTGCATGTATGCTTATCATGTGTTTACAATTAAATCTTGTTGAATAAAAGTATTGAATTGTTAAAATTATTTGCAGTCCCTGAATGATTACTTGTTAGTAGCTATGCCTAACACTATAAATTATATTGTTATGTGCGTACTCATTAATTAATTAATTCAGGCATTGTTTTTATTCAAGTAATAACTAGTGATGTGCTTAAGCACAAATGGCGAGTAGTCCGTTGTGCACAGGTAATTCAAACAGCAGGGTAGCTAAATAATAAAAAATTAACCTTAAATTATGATAAAAGTTAATATTGTTTTCAACCTGAATGCAAAATAACAAATGGCTACATCTATTTAGTTTTTTTAAGGTTCTACTTCGCTTAGTAACCACTGCGGTAACTGTTTGACGCGAAGATTTTTTTTTTTACCATAGACAAGTTAATGCTCACTACTACGGTTGCCAATAAGACTGGGAAAAGCCTAACAAATTATGTGAATGAAGGTAATATGTATTAGTAGAGTATTATGATGCGGTCGACCTACTAATGAACTAAAAAATGTGAGGGTCAAGTACAAAATGACATATGTACGGCCACACACACATACTATATATAACTAGTGGTGTGCTTGAGCACAAATATTGAGCACAAATGTTGAGTGCTCCTGCTTAGTTAGGTTTTTTTAAATCTTATACGATGTATTATAGCTTCTACCTTTGTAGGATGCATGTCAAAAGGATCAGTAATTTTAGTAAACTAGCATAGAATTACTTTACCCTTGTAGTAGCCTCTAATGCTAGCCATTCTAAGTCCCCCTTACTAGTTTTATGGGTGATTTTAGTGCTAATGATGGGGAGGGGTCTAAATATTTAATTCAAACCTCATGAAATTTATTGAAATATATAAATGATTGGATATTTGTGCACAAATGAAGAGCATAAATTTTAAAGGGGAGGGGGCTAAACTTCTTGGACCCCCTGAAACTTCTCCTGAGTAACTTTTGACAACTATCACTCAGCTACAAAAAAACTGACGAGAGTTTTCTGTAATTTTAACTAACAAAAATCAGAGAACGTAGGTACCTTAAGTTTCCAGCATACTAATAGCTTTTCTGGCAGTAATATTCAGTATTAAACACTCTGGATTACCAGCAGCTCTTTACAACATTCCCTCATATTCTAATAAATGGCTAGTTATATATAAAATCACTGTATTGCTTGCTATTTGATTTATTTTAGCTTAACAAGCTCTCCAACAGGGCTAATAAAATAAGCCACAGATTTTTTGCTGTAATTTTAACAAACAAATACGGAATGGCAAGTTTTCCTGAGTAGTAGTAGTAATAATCATCTTAGAATTACCAGAAATCATATCAGGTAGAAGGTCTCCAATGCCATAGCAACCACTAGCTGCAGCTTTCTGTGACCTGAAAAACTGAGTAATTCTAAGGAGTTTTTGCACATTAAACTGTCTGGAACTATCATCCTAGTGATTTTTGGAGTACCTTATTTAACTATTGCACCCTCTTTCTCTTTCTCCCTTGAAAAATGATGTAGAAAATTAGTTAAGATGCATAAAATAGCCACTCATCATTTTGAGAGTACTAATTTGTAATCACAAAGCATTGGTCAGCTACAAAGAAAGAAAAAATACAAAAAAAATAGTTGAGTAATTCGAGAAAAAAATCGCTGAAGTCTTCGGAAGAACGTTGCAAACTTTTGACCATTGAAAAACAAATTGGTGAAATGTTGTGTGGGCACTTGTTGTCCAAGAATCAATACCATGCAATAAAATAGCGAAAAGTCATTCAATCAACCTAAATGACTCAATTTCTACTAACCCTTTGTGAACTTCATATTGACAGTTACTTGGTTTCATCAAATAGTTGTCAATCACACATTTGATTTCATATATCTGAATGGTATGTATAATATAATACTTATTACATGAGTCAGAGTGTGATGGCGAATATTTCAAGAGCAGGCTAATTAATTATCACGAGCCAAAGGCTAACCCTATTACAAACTACTGAAATGAAGACATCTAGCTTAGAATAAACCATGTATTGCTCTCAGTCAGAGCGATATGGCAAGATATTTGACTTGCAGATATCTTCGCTGCAATAGTTTGTATTAGGGTTGGAAATTCATGCTGTAAAGATGCCTGTACAAAGCCCCAACTTATATTTTAGCAGCTGCTCTAACCTGATTGGGCATAGCTTGAGATTTAGAGCTCACTTTAGCCTACCACTGCACCATAAGCTAGAGCCGATAGTTTATTTTCCATTTCTACTAACTCGTAAGGTTTTACCTGTGGCTGCACAAAAAATATATTTTCTGTGTTTAGGTTGATTTTCCCCAAACAACACATAATCATGCCCTAAGTATGTCGTTACCTGCCTCAGTGCGAGCTACCCTACTGACTGATGCACTTCCAGCTCCATTTACTGCGGTCAAGGTAATCGTGAACTCAGTGTATTCTTCCAAACCAAATAAAGTGTACATTCTAGTAGATCCATTTATTCCCATAATATCATTAATACCAGTACTACCAGAGACACCATCACATCCAATAACAGTGAAGGAGTATGATATAGTATAGGAATCCACTACATCTCCAATAGTCTGATTCCATGTGAGAGTAATAGAAGTGGAGGTGGCTTGTGGGGTCAGAATCAGTGGTGGAGAAGGAATTTCAACTGAATAACAACCACAAAAAAAGTTTTAATTAATTAATAATTATATGCTCCTTAAAAAATACTTCATTTAAATACCTTTTGGCATCTGTTTTTTATTGACAATAATCAAAAAAAATAACAAAAATTAAGTATTTAACATGTTTTATAGTTCCAATTGTATCAGTTATTTCACAGGTATATACTCCAATAGGAGACATAGTATTGTTAGTATGATGAAGAATAACTGAACTAGGTCCTCTACTCCTGGATATACTGCCACCATCACTTATACTTGGAACAAAACCTCTATCTGGATAATTCCAGCTACCAAGAGAAATAGTACCTGTATCACTACTCCTACAACATAATGTAAGAGGAGTGAGACACCTCAGAGCATTTCTATCTGCTCCTATACTAGCAAGATTAATAGCCGAATTAGTAGAATACAAGGAGCCAGCTAAGAGAAAATCAAGTCCTAAAGAAATGGGACCAAAATGATTATCTAAGCAACAACACACAAAGTGCACTAACCTTGAGGTGCAGTAGTTTCTACAGAAATAGGTTGTGAAGGAGACCCTACAAATGTGGTAAATCTACTATCTTCTGAATCAGCTCTGATACTAATATTATATAAAGTTCTTTGAATAAGTTGTGTAAAAGTATACATCCTGTTAGTTCCAGCATTAGCTTTAGATGTGCCAACACAATCAGAACCAGTAACCTGACAAATAAACACAATATATCTTGCTATCACTCCATTTCTCTGTAGACAAGGAATCTCATCCCATGTTAAGGTAATGGATATTGGAGAAGAAGATTGGGTAATCAAAGAAGGTGCAGTAGTAGGCGGAGCTAGAGAAAATGAGAAAATGTTAGAAAAGAATAAATGGTAAAAAAAAATTTAACTTTGCAAAATTGGTTCGATATACTAGCTGTTTCTTGTGAACTACACACATCAATGGAGCTATAGTTTCTAATTTAATGCTCCCATCAAGTTTGCTGGTCTTCTTCAGGTACAGAAAATAGCATAAAATTGTTCAAAGCTAAAGCGGTTTCATAGCAACATTAGGAAATGTTGAAAAATTTGTCATATCTTCTTCATAGTGGAAAAAAGAGCATGACTCATAAATCAATAATATCATTGCCGGAACTAAAACTTGGGAAGGAGATTTTGTAGGTTAAATAGATTTGATAAATGACTTATTGTTAAGTTGTTTTAATTCCTTTATTGAAGGCAAATGAGACACTATTATCCGGGAAACCAAGGCAACTTTTTCTTTAAGCTGAATTTAGTATACAGTTTTGGGTAATATTTTCATAATTTTTATACAAGTTATACCAGTTTTCGTATAGAGGTCATGTGCATATCAACCTTATTAAACTTGTACAGGGTGTACTAATTTGCTAATAATATGGTTTGAAACAATGTCATCAAAGCACATACAGGTATTTATTGGCTAAGGGATGAGGAAATAATCATAATACTGACCATACTACATAAGGTTAGAACACCATATTTTGAAAATAGTGGTTCTGTTCATCTTGTTACTCTGAAGGCAGTCTATTAGCACAGTATGTTGCTACCTACTAAGTCCAGAGGCTGGGCATGTATGCTTACCATGTGTTTACAATTAAATCTTGTTGAATAAAAGTATTGAATTGTTAAAATTATTTGCAGTCCCTGAATGATTACTTGTTAGTAGCTATGCCTAACACTATAAATTATATTGTTATGCGCGTACTCATTAATTAATTAATTCAGGCATTGTTTTTATTCAAGTAATAACTAGTGATGTGCTTAAGCACAAATGGCGAGTAGTCCGTTGTGCACAGGTAATTCAAACAGCAGGATACCTAAATAATTAAAAATTAACCTTAAATTATGATAAAAGTTAATATTGTTTTCAACCTGAATGCAAAATAACAAATGGCTACATCTATTTAGTTTTTTTAAGGTTCTACTTCGCTTAGTAACCACTGCGGTAACTGTTTGACGCGAAGATTTTTTTTTTTACCATAGACAAGTTAATGCTCACTACTACGGTTGCCAATAAGACTGGGAAAAGCCTAACAAATTATGTGAATGAAGGTAATATGTATTAGTAGAGTATTATGATGCGGTCGACCTACTAATGAACTAAAAAATGTGAGGGTCAAGTACAAAATGACATATGTACGGCCACACACACATACTATATATAACTAGTGGTGTGCTTGAGCACAAATATTGAGCACAAATGTTGAGTGCTCCTGCTTAGTTAGGTTTTTTTAAATCTTATACGATGTATTATAGCTTCTACCTTTGTAGGATGCATGTCAAAAGGATCAGTAATTTTAGTAAACTAGCATAGAATTACTTTACCCTTGTAGTAGCCTCTAATGCTAGCCATTCTAAGTCCCCCTTACTAGTTTTATGGGTGATTTTAGTGCTAATGATGGGGAGGGGTCTAAATATTTAATTCAAACCTCATGAAATTTATTGAAATATATAAATGATTGGATATTTGTGCACAAATGAAGAGCATAAATTTTAAAGGGGAGGGGGCTAAACTTCTTGGACCCCCTGAAACTTCTCCTGAGTAACTTTTGACAACTATCACTCAGCTACAAAAAAACTGACGAGAGTTTTCTGTAATTTTAACTAACAAAAATCAGAGAACGTAGGTACCTTAAGTTTCCAGCATACTAATAGCTTTTCTGGCAGTAATATTCAGTATTAAACACTCTGGATTACCAGCAGCTCTTTACAACATTCCCTCATATTCTAATAAATGGCTAGTTATATATAAAATCACTGTATTGCTTGCTATTTGATTTTATTTTAGCTTAACAAGCTCTCCAACAGGGCTAATAAAATAAGCCACAGATTTTTTGCTGTAATTTTAACAAACAAATACGGAATGGCAAGTTTTCCTGAGTAGTAGTAGTAATAATCATCTTAGAATTACCAGAAATCATATCAGGTAGAAGGTCTCCAATGCCATAGCAACCACTAGCTGCAGCTTTCTGTGACCTGAAAAACTGAGTAATTCTAAGGAGTATTTGCACATTAAACTGTCTGGAACTATCATCCTAGTGATTTTTGGAGTACCTTATTTAACTATTGCACCCTCTTTCTCTTTCTCCCTTGAAAAATGATGTAGAAAATTAGTTAAGATGCATAAAATAGCCACTCATCATTTGAGAGTACTAATTTGTAATCACAAAGCATTGGTCAGCTACAAAGAAAGAAAAAATACAAAAAAATAAGTTGAGTAATTCGAGAAAAAAATCGCTGAAGTCTTTGGAAGAACGTTGCAAACTTTTGACCATTGAAAAACAAATTGGTGAAATGTTGTGTGGGCACTTGTTGTCCAAGAATCAATACCATGCAATAAAATAGCGAAAAGTCATTCAATCAACCTAAATGACTCAATTTCTACTAACCCTTTGTGAACTTCATATTGACAGTTACTTGGTTTCATCAAATAGTTGTCAATCACACATTTGATTTCATATATCTGAATGGTATGTATAATATAATACTTATTACATGAGTCAGAGTGTGATGGCGAATATTTCAAGAGCAGGCTAATTAATTATCACGAGCCAAAGGCTAACCCTATTACAAACTACTGAAATGAAGACATCTAGCTTAGAATAAACCATGTATTGCTCTCAGTCAGAGCGATATGGCAAGATATTTGACTTGCAGATATCTTCGCTGCAATAGTTTGTATTAGGGTTGGAAATTCATGCTGTAAAGTTGCCTGTACAAAGCCCCAACTTATATTTTAGCAGCTGCTCTAACCTGATTGGGCATAGCTTGAGTTTTAGAGCTCACTTTAGCCTACCACTGCACCATAAGCTAGAGCCAATAGTTTATTTTCCATTTCTACTAACTCGTAAGGTTATACCTGTGGCTGCACAAAAAATATATTTTCTGTGTTTAGGTTGATTTTCCCCAAACAACACATAATCATGCCCTAAGTATGTCGTTACCTGCCTCAGTGCGAGCTACCCTACTGACTGATGCACTTCCAGCTCCATTTACTGCGGTCAAGGTAATCGTGAACTCAGTGTATTCTTCCAAACCAAATAAAGTGTACATTCTAGTAGATCCATTTATTCCCATAATATCATTAATACCAGTACTACCAGAGACACCATCACATCCAATAACAGTGAAGGAGTATGATATAGTATAGGAATCCACTACATCTCCAATAGTCTGATTCCATGTGAGAGTAATAGAAGTGGAGGTGGCTTGTGGGGTCAGAATCAGTGGTGGAGAAGGAATTTCAACTGAATAACAACCACAAAAAAGTTTTAATTAATTAATAATTATATGCTCCTTAAAAAATACTTCATTTAAATACCTTTTGGCATCTGTTTTTTATTGACAATAATCAAAAAAAATAACAAAAATTAAGTATTTAACATGTTTTATAGTTCCAATTGTATCAGTTATTTCACAGGTATATACTCCAATAGGAGACATAGTATTGTTAGTATGATGAAGAATAACTGAACTAGGTCCTCTACTCCTGGATATACTGCCACCATCACTTATACTTGGAACAAAACCTCTATCTGGATAATTCCAGCTACCAAGAGAAATAGTACCTGTATCACTACTCCTACAACATAATGTAAGAGGAGTGAGACACCTCAGAGCATTTCTATCTGCTCCTACACTAGCGAGATTAATAGCCGAATTAGTAGAATACAAGGAGCCAGCTAAGAGAAAATCAAGTCCTAAAGAAATGGGACCAAAATGATTATCTAAGCAACAACACACAAAGTGCACTAACCTTGAGGTGCAGTAGTTTCTACAGAAATAGGTTGTGAAGGAGACCCTACAAATGTGGTAAATCTACTATCTTCTGAATCAGCTCTGATACTAATATTATATAAAGTTCTTTGAATAAGTTGTGTAAAAGTATACATCCTGTTAGTTCCAGCATTAGCTTTAGATGTGCCAACACAATCAGAACCAGTAACCTGACAAATAAACACAATATATCTTGCTATCACTCCATTTCTCTGTAGACAAGGAATCTCATCCCATGTTAAGGTAATGGATATTGGAGAAGAAGATTGGGTAATCAAAGAAGGTGCAGTAGTAGGCGGAGCTAGAGAAAATGAGAAAATGTTAGAAAAGAATAAATGGTAAAAAAAAATTTAACTTTGCAAAATTGGTTCGATATACTAGCTGTTTCTTGTGAACTACACACATCAATGGAGCTATAGTTTCTAATTTAATGCTCCCATCAAGTTTGCTGGTCTTCTTCAGGTACAGAAAATAGCATAAAATTGTTCAAAGCTAAAGCGGTTTCATAGCAACATTAGGAAATGTTGAAAAATTTGTCATATCTTCTTCATAGTGGAAAAAAGAGCATGACTCATAAATCAATAATATCATTGCCGGAACTAAAACTTGGGAAGGAGATTTTGTAGGTTAAATAGATTTGATAAATGACTTATTGTTAAGTTGTTTTAATTCCTTTATTGAAGGCAAATGAGACACTATTATCCGGGAAACCAAGGCAACTTTTTCTTTAAGCTGAATTTAGTATACAGTTTTGGGTAATATTTTCATAATTTTTATACAAGTTATACCAGTTTTCGTATAGAGGTCATGTGCATATCAACCTTATTAAACTTGTACAGGGTGTACTAATTTGCTAATAATATGGTTTGAAACAATGTCATCAAAGCACATACAGGTATTTATTGGCTAAGGGATGAGGAAATAATCATAATACTGACCATACTACATAAGGTTAGAACACCATATTTTGAAAATAGTGGTTCTGTTCATCTTGTTACTCTGAAGGCAGTCTATTAGCACAGTATGTTGCTACCTACTAAGTCCAGAGGCTGGGCATGTATGCTTACCATGTGTTTACAATTAAATCTTGTTGAATAAAAGTATTGAATTGTTAAAATTATTTGCAGTCCCTGAATGATTACTTGTTAGTAGCTATGCCTAACACTATAAATTATATTGTTATGCGCGTACTCATTAATTAATTAATTCAGGCATTGTTTTTATTCAAGTAATAACTAGTGATGTGCTTAAGCACAAATGGCGAGTAGTCCGTTGTGCACAGGTAATTCAAACAGCAGGATACCTAAATAATTAAAAATTAACCTTAAATTATGATAAAAGTTAATATTGTTTTCAACCTGAATGCAAAATAACAAATGGCTACATCTATTTAGTTTTTTTAAGGTTCTACTTCGCTTAGTAACCACTGCGGTAACTGTTTGACGCGAAGATTTTTTTTTTTACCATAGACAAGTTAATGCTCACTACTACGGTTGCCAATAAGACTGGGAAAAGCCTAACAAATTATGTGAATGAAGGTAATATGTATTAGTAGAGTATTATGATGCGGTCGACCTACTAATGAACTAAAAAATGTGAGGGTCAAGTACAAAATGACATATGTACGGCCACACACACATACTATATATAACTAGTGGTGTGCTTGAGCACAAATATTGAGCACAAATGTTGAGTGCTCCTGCTTAGTTAGGTTTTTTTAAATCTTATACGATGTATTATAGCTTCTACCTTTGTAGGATGCATGTCAAAAGGATCAGTAATTTTAGTAAACTAGCATAGAATTACTTTACCCTTGTAGTAGCCTCTAATGCTAGCCATTCTAAGTCCCCCTTACTAGTTTTATGGGTGATTTTAGTGCTAATGATGGGGAGGGGTCTGTAGGATGCATGTCAAAAGGATCAGTAATTTTAGTAAACTAGCATAGAATTACTTTACCCTTGTAGTAGCCTCTAATGCTAGCCATTCTAAGTCCCCCTTACTAGTTTTATGGGTGATTTTAGTGCTAATGATGGGGAGGGGTCTAAATATTTAATTCAAACCTCATGAAATTTATTGAAATATATAAATGATTGGATATTTGTGCACAAATGAAGAGCATAAATTTTAAAGGGGAGGGGACTAAACTCCTTGGACCCCCTGAAACTTCTCCTGAGTAACTTTTGACAACTATCACTCAGCTACAAAAAAACTGACGAGAGTTTTCTGTAATTTTAACTAACAAAAATCAGAGAACGTAGGTACCTTAAGTTTCCAGCATACTAATAGCTTTTCTGGCAGTAATATTCAGTATTAAACACTCTGGATTACCAGCAGCTCTTTACAACATTCCCTCATATTCTAATAAATGGCTAGTTATATATAAAATCACTGTATTGCTTGCTATTTGATTTATTTTAGCTTAACAAGCTCTCCAACAGGGCTAATAAAATAAGCCACAGATTTTTTGCTGTAATTTTAACAAACAAATACGGAATGGCAAGTTTTCCTGAGTAGTAGTAGTAATAATCATCTTAGAATTACCAGAAATCATATCAGGTAGAAGGTCTCCAATGCCATAGCAACCACTAGCTGCAGCTTTCTGTGACCTGAAAAACTGAGTAATTCTAAGGAGTTTTTGCACATTAAACTGTCTGGAACTATCATCCTAGTGATTTTTGGAGTACCTTATTTAACTATTGCACCCTCTTTCTCTTTCTCCCTTGAAAAATGATGTAGAAAATTAGTTCAGATGCATAAAATAGCCACTCATCCTTTTGAGAGTACTAATTTGTAATCACAAAGCATTGGTCAGCTACAAAGAAAGAAAAAATACAAAAAAAAAAGTTGAGTAATTCGAAAAAAAAATCGCTGAAGTCTTTGGGAAGAACGTTGCAAACTTTTGACCATTGAAAAACAAATTGGTGAAATGTTGTGTGGGCACTTGTTGTCCAAGAATCAATACCATGCAATAAAATAGCGAAAAGTCATTCAATCAACCTAAATGACTCAATTTCTACTAACCCTTTGTGAACTTCATATTGACAGTTACTTGGTTTCATCAAATAGTTGTCAATCACACATTTGATTTCATATATCTGAATGGTATGTATAATATAATACTTATTACATGAGTCAGAGTGTGATGGCGAATATTTCAAGAGCAGGCTAATTAATTATCACGAGCCAAAGGCTAACCCTATTACAAACTACTGAAATGAAGACATCTAGCTTAGAATAAACCATGTATTGCTCTCAGTCAGAGCGATATGGCAAGATATTTGACTTGCAGATATCTTCGCTGCAATAGTTTGTATTAGGGTTGGAAATTCATGCTGTAAAGTTGCCTGTACAAAGCCCCAACTTATATTTTAGCAGCTGCTCTAACCTGATTGGGCATAGCTTGAGTTTTAGAGCTCACTTTAGCCTACCACTGCACCATAAGCTAGTGCCGATAGTTTATTTTCCATTTCTACTAACTCGTAAGGTTTTACCTGTGGCTGCACAAAAAATATATTTTCTGTGTTTAGGTTGATTTTCCCCAAACAACACATAATCATGCCCTAAGTTTGTTGTTACCTGCCTCAGTGCGAGCTACCCTACTGACTGATGCACTTCCAGCTCCATTTACTGCGGTCAAGGTAATCGTGAACTCAGTGTATTCTTCCAAACCAAATAAAGTGTACATTCTAGTAGATCCATTTATTCCCATAATATCATTAATACCAGTACTACCATAGACACCATCACATCCAATAACAGTGAAGGAGTATGATATAGTATAGGAATCCACTACATCTCCAATAGTCTGATTCCATGTGAGAGTAATAGAAGTGGAGGTGGCTTGTGGGGTCAGAATCAGTGGTGGAGAAGGAATTTCAACTGAATAACAACCACAAAAAAAGTTTTAATTAATTAATAATTATATGCTCCTTAAAAATACTTCATTTAAATACCTTTTGGCATCTGTTTTTTTATTGACAATAATCAAAACAATAAAAAAATTAATATTTAACAGGCAAACATCTCAGCATAGTAATTGATTGATATTTACTGTAACAGATTGATATTTGCTAGCAACTAATAGTTATAGCTATTTGCCTGTAAAAATTATCCACATTGTACTTCACATAAACAAAAGTTCTAACTAACCAACATTTATCACACTAAATCCAGAAGTAGCACGACTGGATGACAAAAGATTTAGAGAACTCAATACCCTGACTGTACAGGTATAGTTGCCTCCATCTGAAGTCCTGGCTACAGTTCTACTAACAGTACTGGTATAGGATGTTCCAGAACCAGATACAATATCACTGGGAGTTGAGCCACCTGGTCCAGTCCATGTCACACCTAAAGTTACTCCATTGATTAACTCTTCAAATAACTCAATAGAACAAGTGATAGTATAAGACAATCCTTCATATATGACAGGAGGAGATGTAGACACAGTCACAGAAGAGGGAGGACGAACTAAATGTGATAGTACACGAACCCATTACAATAAAAACAGATAATGACTATGCTTATGCCTATAGGAAAATAGCACCATATTATACTCCAATTGTTGATGTGTAACAAAGTTAGTTATCATCAATGATATTGTTTTTAAAGTGTGTAGTTGATATCTAAACCAAATTTTACTAATATAGTTATCAATGTATTTCAAATACACACAAACAAAACAAAAAATTCTGTACAACTTGAACAACAACTTTACAGAGGTATATATAAAATATTTTAACTCATCCGGTGTTAAAAACATTTTTTTGCTCTATATGCTCTTCTCTATAATATACTGTATTGCTCATTTTGTTATCCTAAATACATGTGATATGGAAACAGTTGATATGTTCATTGACAATAGTAAATATTATTCTCAGGAAATAAAGAAATTTTAATGTTTGAAAGGAAAAAAAATACAAAACAAGGCTGCAAGGTAAATTTAACCAAAAGGAAAATAAAATTTTATAGTAAATGAACTCACGTTGGATTGAAACTGTATTAGAATCTGATGTAAATTGACTACTTGAAATCTGAGGTACAATAGATACTATTCTGACAGAACATTGATAGAGCCCAGCATGAGATGGAATAAGAGATGGAATATTGAGTGTGGTGGAGAAGGAAGTATTACTAGGAGGAGTAGAAACTAAGTCAGCAGAAGATGTCAAAATTGTAGAATTGTCAGGTTGAATCCATGTGACCTCTAGTGATGTGCCAGATGTCAAGGGATTTGCCAACATAATAGAACAAGAGAGAGATAGAGAATTTCCAGTTGACAGTGGAGATCTCGGAGGGACTACCATTACTGATGTGGGAGCTTGTTCTGCAACAGAAAACACTTATTTTTTAAATGGTATTAATACATAAAAGTTATCGCCAACATTCACTATATGATTACTCTGACAAATTAACAATATGGAATTTATGGCATATGATCAGAACAGCGACTAATGGAAATCAATCCCATGGCACTATTTTAATACTAATAAAATAACTAAAATGATATTTAGATAAACAAACTGGTAATAGAAACAAAGTGTTAAAATAGCTATTTAAAAAAGTTGTAGATCTGCAATTTATCTAGTATTCCATTCATATTATAAGATTCAAAAATAAAAAATGAGGTTGTGATATGTGTGATACGTGTACTGCTTAATTCCAGAGGCCCATTGAAAGTAGCAACTAAGCAAGCTTACCGAATACATGAAGACAATCAGATTTTGCATGGCAATAACCATATTGATGAAACAAGTATTCTCTGGTTTATGTAACTTTCTTATATTATTGGCTCACTGGTAACACTATGGTTGTTCTTTAATGACATAAACAATATAGGTATGGTTTACTTACCTTGAATGACTACCAATGTAGCTCCCATTGTTGAAATACTAGAAATTACAAATGGATTACTAGAAGTGATTCTAGCAGAGCATGTATAGTTGCCAGCATCAGATGTAGACATCCCTGTGACAGTGAGAGTACTGTTATAACTGGTACCAGATCCAGTGAGAGTGGAACTAGTTCCACTGGTGGCTGCCATAATCATAGAGAAGTTAGGTAAAATCCACATGACCTCTAGTCTACCATCAGTTGGAACTTCACTATTCAATGAGATAGAACAAGTGAGAGAGAGATCACTTCCCACAGATAGTGCTGATGGAGGAGAAGACACTTCAACTTGCATAGGAGCACCAACTAAAACACAACCAATAATAGCAAATTCAACAATAAATATTGCTTAAGCAATAATCTTATTATGAACACTTTACATACACACCAGTGCAAAGTTCACTTCTCACTGTCACAAATCAAAAAGTTCACTTCTCACTGTCACAAATCAAAAAGTGACCACATAAGTAGTCTCATATTCAGGCTCAAGAATTTTTTAGTAGTACTCCAAAGTGAATATTGCCACACCAGTGAAGCAGTCTAAAGTACTGATAATAGAAAAATAACACCACTATGCTGGAAAAGACATGGAACATGTTCAATACACATGTTTGGGAGAGGAACATTTACCAAGTAGATAAATTTTATAAAAGACAATAGAGACCAATTAATTGAACAAAAAGTATTGGAGGTAGTAAAAATAAAAGCAACCACAAAAACTTTGAATTCAGATGAAAGATTTTAAGTGCACTTAATCTGGAATCAATTTCTAAACACTTTGTGTTTATTAATTTTTTTGTTTTTATTATTTATTTTTATTATTTATTTAATACACATATTATAATATTTATTTTATTTATTCATTATTCATTTATTTATTTACATATTTATTTATTTATTTAAGCTTTTTAATTATTTATTTATCTTAACTAATTAATTTATTATTTATTTACTTACATTTATTTTTTATTTATTTGTTTGTTTCTTAATACTTTTATTTATTTATCATTTTATACTTTTATTGTACTCGTTATTTTATTTATTTTATTATTATCATCATCTTAAATAATTTATATATTTATTTATTTATTTATTTATTAGTTAAAATTATTTATATAATTTCATGAAGCTATAGATTTATTGATTAATTAATTAATTTATCATTAATATTTATTTATATTTATTTTGTATTTATTTGTTTGTTTCTTAATTGTTTTATTTATTCATTGTTTATACTTTTTATTGTACTCATTATTTATTACATTTATTATTATTATTATATTTATTAAAGTTATTTTTTGGTCTTTTATTCGTTTCGTATTTTCCTCTTTCTCTTTTAAATTTAATCCAACACTGTAGAGATAGTGAGTAAATACTTTAGAAGCACCACCAAGTGCCCCAGCAGAAGGAATTGGAGTGTTATTAGGATCTAACCAGCCACCAATACCTCCTCCATTAGGATTATCACTACCTCTACAACACTGAGCATTGACATTAGTAATGGCACAAACTAATGTAGATCCAGTTTGAGTACAATCTGTTGATTGTTCTCCAATATCAGCGATGTTAATGGAGGATCGGTTGTAGAAAACACCATTCCATGAGATGTACCGACCAATGGAAGAAGGAAATTGTAACACAAGATATCTCAATATTAATTTGCAGTAAACATTGTTTACAAAAAAAAACAGATGTCATTTATAGTGCAGTTAACTGTAATAAGAGTGAAGAAAGAAAGTATGAGTAATCAGAAAATGTGAAGTCCAGGTGTCAGTGACCAAACCTGGCAGTCCTCACACACCATGGTTGTCATGGTGTAATTAAATCACAATGTTATTCTTAACATAGCTATTATGAAGTTATTTTTTCAATGTGGAATACGTTTTCTGCTTCATTGTTTACTCAGTCCTACAACGTAAATACTAGGCACATAATTTGCATCCTTGCAGCAACTAATAGTTACTGCACCTCTTTTTGAATCTGTCTAACATATTCGAACATTGAATGAGTACAACTTATTTGTCTATAATAAAAAGCATTAAATCAGGACATTATACAGCATATCTTGCTCTTCTGCCACTGAAATTATTTTGTTAAAAACACAACACTTACATTGACATGGTCCATAAACAGCCTAATGCTTGAAGAACATTTATATGTACATGGATGTAGGATAAATTTAAATGTTATTTAGACTTCTAAATGTATTAGCTACAGGAAAAGGCTCAATCCTCACAATTAAAAAAAAACGAGGATAGCATATTGGTAAGAACATCTGGCCTCGCAAAGCAGGCTGGTTAGACCTAAACATTTGAATTTCCTAACCTTTAAATGCCAACTAACAGAAGTAGACTACAATAATCCCTTAGTAAAGAGCTGCTAAAAACCCACTACTTCTTAGCAACACAGATGAATCACCTGTAGCTATACTCCAGCAAACTGTAGACAAGGTTAAATACTTCAATTATAAGTGCTGCTGAACACTGTAATAGACCTTCAACATGAGGACAGAAATTATATTTGATGAATACACAACTAATAATCTGTTTTTAGTTCTTTTCTCACTCATACATTAATTAATTTTGAAAACAATGATCTTTTATAAGCTAGTATAATGTAGATAGGCCAGTTCACTTGCCATTAGTGCAAGAACACACCACCAGTCCATGTGTATTAAATAAATACACCAAATTCTGCACTCCATATGCATTACAAATCCTAGAGTAATGTAGTTCTTACCATGTTTTATACTTGTACATTTACTATTCTCCATAATATCTTGTTTTGTAGCTGAAAGCCTTGCTAAATTAACCTACTGCTGCTATTTACTCTAAACCTGAGAATAAATATTGAAAGTTGTTTTTTGTATATTAGTCTCAGAAATGGAATAATGTTCATCTGCGGTTTACTTATAGTGACAAACATTTCTATATAGACAAATGTCCATACTACGGTCAGTATTAACGAAAGAAAATGTATTTGAAAGCCTATAAAACTGACTCAAATGAGGAACTGCCAAGGGATTATATTGCTATAGCTAGGTACATATGTATTAGATAATAAGTATTTGAAGAATATCGATCCAATTAAGTAATAATCAAATGTGAAATTTTGGAAAATTGCACAAAAAAAGAAGAAAATGTATTGGTCAGTAATGTAACTCCTCCTGTCATAATTAAAGAAAGCAGCTGCACTACCAATGGCATAGTGTATAAATGGAAAAATACTTTTAATCAAAATATTGAGTAAATTACCAGCAATTGTGTTATCAGTATCATACTATCATAATAATAATGATTAAACAGTCATTTGTAAGAGTTCAGATGTAATACTCTTGAGTTTATGGACTACTTATTATCTGGTTTACTCAATCTTAGCTACTCAGTTGGAAATAAAACTGAAAGTTGAGTAATCCATAAACTCAATAATTAATACTACTATGATGATCACATTAATTGGCTTATTATGTGTCAAAGAATGTCTTATGTGTTGTTGATAGGACTCACATTACCTGTTCTATCAGTAATTGTAATAGTAGCAGACACATCCACTCCATTCATATCAGGCACCACACATGTGTATACTCCGAGAGGTCCTGTTGGAGTACCACCTACTGTGCCTAGTCTCACTTGTTCAATAAAGAGGTAGCGAGCAAACACATTAGTAGCACCACCAAGTGCCCCAGGAGAAGGAATTGGAGTGTTACTAGGATCTAACCAGTCACCAATACTTCCTCCATTAGGATTATCCCTACCTCTACAACACTGAGTATTGACATTAGTAGTCACACAAACTAATGTAGATCCAGCATCTGAACGATCTCCTGGTTGTTCTCCAATATCAGTGATGTTAATGGAGGATCCAGGATTGTAGATAACACCATTCAGTGAGAAGTACAGGCCAGTGAAAGGAGGAACTAATAACACAAGATATCTCAATGAATGACACACAGACAGGATGACTACTGTAACCCTCTGGGCGCATACGCGCTGAGGGTTAATAATATCGTGCAGTAAACATTGTTTACAAAAAACAACAACAACAATTGCCATTTATTGTGCAGTTAACTACAATCAGAGTGAAGAAAAAAAGTGTAAGTAATCAGAAAATGTGAAGTCCATGTGTCAGTAACCAAACCTGGCAATCTCTCACACACCATAATTGTTATGTTTATGATTAATTAAAAATATTATCGTTAACATATATGAAGTTTTTTTTTCAGTGTGGAATAAATTTTTTTTCACTGTGGAGTAAGTTTCTGCTTTATTGTTAACTCAGTCCGACAACATAAAGACTAGGCACATAGCTAATTTGCATCACTGCAGCAACTAATTATAGTTACTGCAAAAATAATTAAATCAGACATAAACATAAACATATTATGGTTAGACATAAACACTTGAATTTCCTAACCTTTAAATGCCAACGGAAGTAGACTACAAGAATCCCTTACTAAAGATCTGTTAAAAACCCACTACTTTTTTGCAACACAGATATATCACCTGTAAATTCAGCAAACTGTTTACAAGGTTAAACACTTCATCTATAAGTACCGCCGAACACTGTACTGGACCTTCAAGATGAGGACAGAAATTATATTTTGTTAATATAATGTTCTTAGCTCTTTTCTCACTCATACATTAATTAATTTTTAAAACAATCATCTTTTATAAGCTTGTATAAATGTAGATAGGCCAGTTCACTTGCCATTAGTGCAAGAACACACCACCAGTCCATGTGTATTAAATAAATACAACGAATTCTGTACTCCATATGCATTACAAATCCTAGAGTGATGTAGCTCTTACCATGTTTTATACTTGTACATTCACTATTCTCCATATCTTGTTTTGTAGCTGAAAGCCTTGCTAAAGTAACCTACTGCTACTATTTACTCAAAACCTGAGAATAAATACTGAAAGTTGTTTTTTGTGTAGTCTCAGAAATGGAATAATGTTTATCTGCGATTTACTTATAGTGACAAATATTTCTATATAGACAAATGTCCATACACACACTACGGTTAGTATTAACGAAGGAAAATACATTTGAAAGCTTCTATAACTGACTCGAATGAGGAACTGCTAAGAGATTATATCGCTATGGCTAGGTATACATATGTATTAGATAATAAGTATTTGAAGAATATCGATCCAATAAAGTAATAATCAAATGTGAAATTTTGGAAAATTGCAGAAAAAATATAATGTATTGGTCATTAATGTAACTACTGATGTAATAATTAAAGAAAGCAGCTGCATTATCAATGACAGTACTGTATAAGTAGCAAAACACTTTTAAGCATCAAATACCAGCAATTGTGTTATCAGTATCATACTACTATCATAATTATTATAATAATTAGAAACAGTCATTCTTTAAGAGTTCAGTTAATACTCTTGAGTTTATGGACTTCTTATTATTCAGTTAGCTCAATCTTAGCTACTCAGTTGAAAATAAAACTGAAAGTTGAGTAGTCCATAAACTCAATAATTAATACTTCTATGATGATCAAATTAATTGACGTATTATTTGTCAAAGAATGTCTTATGTGTTGTTGATAAGACTCACAACAATACCTGTTATATTAGTAATTGTAATAGTAGCAGACACATCCACTCCATTCATATCAGGCACCACACATGTGTACACTCCCAGAGGTCCTGATGGAGGTCCACCTATTATGCCTAGTCTCACTTGTTGACTGTGGAGATAACGAGCAAGTACATTAGTAGCACCACCAAGGGCATTAGGAGCAGGAATTTGTCTGTTACTAGGATCTAGCCAGCCACCAATACCTCCTCCATTAGGATTATCACTACCTCTACAACACTCAGTATTGACATTAGTAGTGACACAAATTAACGTAGATCCTGGATCTAAACGATCTGGTGGTTGTTCTCCAATATCAGTAATGTTAATGGAGGATCCAGGATTGTAGATAACACCATTCAGTGAGAAGTACAGTCCAGTGGAAGGAGGAACTAATAACACATAAGATATCTCAATAAAATACTGTACTCAAACCAATTGTATTGTGACTAAAGCTTAAATTAATTATACTAGTATTGTTTACAAAAAGCAAAATGTCATTTCAACTATGATAAGAGTGTAGAAATAGGGACTAAAAGTAATTTAATTCTTTGTGAATAAAAGAAGACAATAAAATATGTACAAAGATGAAAGTGAGGAAACCAATAATGATGAGTATTGCATGGAGCATGAGGGAATAGAATAAACAAACACAAGATTAAGATATTTAGCAATAAATATACAGTATATCTTCAACTGGAGTATGTATGTTCTACCACGTTTATCCATCAATTGTGTTCAACTATAGCCCATAGCAGTCCTTCATCAATATTAATACCAAAACTGCTTTATGTAGAGGTTAATCCTAGAATGTTGAAGCTTTTACAATGCTTAAACTCCCTAGTTAATGCATAAAGACTTTGTGTATATCACTCATGAAGTATAAAAATATTTAAACCCATTATGTATTAAATCTTTAGAATTTTCAGTATAGCGTCAAAATAGGTTATCTTGTTTAATTTTAGCTCAATCATTATTCAGTATATATTAACATGTCTGATCATGATAACATGATAAGGAATGGCTTCAAAACTCATCTCTTGTAGGCAATAAAACTCACTAAGCCAATGGGAGACTCGGTTTTCTATATCGGTATTTTCCTACTACTATTGCAAAGGAACCTACAGCTGCTAATTACTCAATGCCTGAGAAAAAAACATTGAAAAGTTGTTTTTCTGTGGTCTCTATAATTTTAAGTTGTTTTGTGTGGTCTTGGTAATAGAATGATGTTTATCTGTGGTTTACTTAAAGCGACTGCTCTAAGGAAATATTTATATTGCCAAGCATTCAATTTATCTTGACAATTGTTTTTTGTTTGTCTGGTGAAAAGCCTCACCAGATAAAGTCCATTTATAATAATGACTAGACTTTAGAAAGTGTACTCATTGTTTCTGTTACGTAAGTAGTAGTAACTCTGCTGTAATTAGTTTATTCTAAATCTAGTGTACTCCAAATTTATGTTTCACATATTGAACTGCTAAACTAAATTATTATTGAGACTCGCTCACCTAGTATTCTGTCTACATATTCACTGGTCACATTAAATCCTATGAATTGTAGACTGAGGAGTTTTATTAATTTCTTCTGGTATTATCAGATTAAGGTATTTGTAGTCAGATAATATGAAGCTCATGAGGCCATTCTAGAGTCAGTAACCAAACCTGGCTATCTCTCACACACCATGATTGTTATGGTCATTATTTATATAACAATGTTATCCTTAACATAAACAATATTATTATGAAGTAATTTTTTTTCTATGTGGAAATTTTATTAACTTCAATTGTTTACTCAGTACTACAATTAAACACTATAAGGCACGTTGCTAATTTGCGTCATTGCAGCACATAATTATAGTTACTATACCACTGTTTGAATCTGCCTAGCATAAAATATTGAAAGAGTACAATCTAATTATCTTTAATAAAACCATCAGCACATGGAAACAATACCTTGCTCTGAAAAGTGCATAAGCTTATAAGGCTAACTGCCTAAAATTGTTTGATTAAGAGCACAACACTTGCATAGACAATATCAATAAAGTAGCCTTTAACTTCACTCAACGATCCAAAGTCATCATAATAAAATGATTAAAAAGTATATGGATGATGGACAAATGCTATTAATACTTCTAGATGTAGCGTAGAAAAAAGCTCAATTCTTACGCTATTACTGCATACTGTTAGCCTGAGAACTGATAGGGAAATGTGACAAGCTCTAACTATTAAAAAAAAAAAAAATCAGTGATGCAAGAGGCAAATAATGATAGATAGTCTTACCACTTTGTGAAAGTACAAAGCATCTTGATGACAATAATAAGAGTAGTATCACAGAACTAATCTGCGAGTTCTCCATATCAATCAATCCAAGTTTTTTCTTCAGATTTTAAAACATGCCAATAACTAAGGAAGTAATACTGACATTTAGACAAGTTCAAATGAAGCAAAAATATGATATGATAGCATTGTATTTAAATGAACATCCGGGCCTAGCAAAGTAGGTTAGTCATGGGGGAAGACCTAAATGCCTGAACTTCCTTAGTTTCAAATGCAACGGAAGTGACTACAAGAACCCCTAATCACCTCTCAGCTTCTTCGCTGCGGAGGGCGCATCGCGAGTAAACTTCGACTTTAGTGAGCCGTTAAAAGTGTAAAAACTTGAACTATAAGTGCTGAAGTCTAGAAGGCTCCTACATGAACAGATAACGTCGATGTCGCCTTCTTGTCAATGTCTCGAGTTGTCAATGTGAACTATTATAATGCACAAACTTTTTCATTCATCTTAGTCACGTTAGTTTATTAGCATAGGTTCTCAACTATAGGCCGAAGTTTGTCCCTCGAAGCATAAGTCGGTGTCTAGAAGCTTTCTGAAGATCTAGTAAGCATCATTTTTAGACAATTGTAGTGAATCTGGATGGATATACTTACCATTTCGTTATCTTCTTTAGCAGAACACTGAACATAACTCAAGTACTCAGTGGTAGTGCTCTATTATCGGCCACGCTCCTTAATTATAAACCTCCCATTGAGCTCCCGCATGGTTATCGACCACTCAGTAATAATCATTTCTAACAAGAATTGATAACTTATTGGACAATATCACTGAAATCTACGTGTATGAAAACCCTTTACCACACGTTTTTTTCGGGAATTTCTTATGTCACAATTTTTTGTAGTAAACTATTTAAAAATAATAGCTACAGTGCAACATGCCTATAAAGTCTGTTGTACATTTCTTAATGTTTTTTTATTGTCTTTTCCAAGGTACAGGTTCCACTGGCTCCAAACTTGGTACAGAGACTAAGACCTCTGTACTGATCACATATGTGGTTTAAAATTTTCTCACCACATCATGTACTTAATTGATAAGGTGTGAATTAACATATGTTGTTGTTGATTTTTACTTTAGTGTTAAAACGTAGCAGCGTACAGATTGAATGCTCTACCCAGTTACCACTCCAGGGGAAAAGCTAGTGTAATGACAAAGTTTCTGCCTGTTATTCCACCAATAGTGCCAGCAGATCCAGTAAGGACATTGCCATTCAGGTTTGATCTCACTGTCCCAAGAAACTATAACACTGTTTGTGAAGGAAAGAAATTCGATAAGAATGTTACATTAGTAGAAAGATAAGAGGGCACTCTTCAAACCATGTCAATATGGACTACAGTGAACAATCGAATACCT
>WLWD01000791.1_pt1 | contig 68879 bp, 41 predicted proteins | sample 6712731 | NCBI WGS metagenome assembly WLWD01 (sample SAMN12718690, study PRJNA576275) | sponge metagenome | isolation source: marine sponge | host: Mycale hentscheli | place: New Zealand: South Island, Marlborough, Capsize Point | collected 2014-11-01 | reverse complement strand
CCACTCTCAAACTTCCCGCCCACTCTCAAACTTCCCACACACTCTCAAACTTCCCTTCCCACTCTCAAACTTCCCTTCCTTACTCTCAAACTTCCCCGCCCACTCTCAAACTTCCTTCTCAGCTTTCCCGCCCACTTTCAAACTTCCCCTCCCTCATATATATGTATGTCATGCAATAACTCTTACTTCATCACAATAGTGAATAATCCTTTTCTTATTCCTTATAGCCCTCGCATACAGAGCGTGCTCCAGCAACAGTAATGCCTTCGCAGTATCACACTCCTGCTCAACATCTATAGAAAAATCACATTCATGAAAAAGACACAAAATTATTATTTAAAGCACTTACCCATTAACTTCTTTTGAAGAGCCTTGCTAATTTTAGACTCAACTTCCCCATACAGCAAAAGCTTGGCCTCCCACTTCCTTCACTCAGTCATAGCATTCACCACAGCAGCTTGATTGTTGCATATAAATGTGAACTCTTTTCGAAGCTAAGAACATGTAAAATATAACAATACCAGTGAATAACCTGAATAAAATAAAATATGAAATACATGAATGAAACAGGAGATCTAAGAACAGGAAGTTCCACAAACACAGAAATTTGAAATAGTGATTAGGACAGAGGATCTATAGAAATACCATGATATCAAGCTCTACATGTACGCACACACAACCACACACACAGAACTACGAGATAGGACAGGAGATATAAAGGAATACTATGATATGCAGCTCTACACACACACACACACACACACACACACACACACACACACACACACACACACACACACACACACACACACACACACACACAGATAAGGGACTGGGCTGGAAGATCTAAAGAAATACAATTATATGCACACACACGCATGCACAGAGAAGGAGAGAAATAAGGAATGCCATGATATGTACCGTATTTCCTCGAAGACCGCGTGCGGACTATATTCTTTTCAAGCCCACAAACTGTGTGCGGACTATTCGAGGGCATGGTCTAATTCCTTCACCGCCAGTTTTTCTTTTTTTATAGGTAAAGAACTACTGGTAGATGAACTGGTACCTGGATCTGAAATCTGTACCTCGTCCATCCAAAATTCAAACTAGCAATGCACACACCAATTACCATATAAATCACAATGCAATACCGGTATTTCAATTTTTCGTGTGTGATCGGATAAATAGCGTCAATTTAATTTATTTGGTAATGGTCGTCAATCATTTTAGTCAATTGCGCGGTCTATTTGAGGGCACGTACTATTACATTCGGTAAAACAAACAATGCGCGGTCTATTCGAGGGCGCGGTCTAATCGAGGGCACGAAGTAATCTAGGAAATACGGTAGCTCTATACACACCAGTGTTGTGGTAATTGCAATTGGTAATTGTAATTAGCTGTAATCATTACACCATCTGCTGTAATTGTAATTGTAATTGCATACCTGTAATTGGCAAGTAGTTGGAGTCAAAGACCACTTTGGTAAAGGGTCAGTTTTAAAGCACATGGCTGAATTAAAAAAAAATTACAAACTTTGTGGGCCCTATTACATGACCACTTATCCTGAGGAGGCGATGTGATGTAATTGTATGTAATTGCTAACAGATTTGTTGTATAATTAGTTCTTAAAGGTGTAATTGGTAATTGAAATTGTAATCAAGAAGCAAAAATTTTAAGTAATTGTAATTGTAATTGATTACTTTACTCCTGTAATTGCCACAACCCTGATACACACACACACACACACACCAGATTGGGACAGGAGATATAAAGGAATACCATGATATACAGCTCTATACACATGTACATACACACATACACAAACACATAAATGGAATTGGGACGGAAGATCTAAAGAAATACAGTGATATGCAACTCTATACACATAAACATACAGAGAGAGAGGGATATGGGATTGAGATGGGGATCTAAAGACTAGGATCTAAAGAAGAAACCGTGATACTCTCTCTTTCACAAATACACACACACTCACAACAAATACAATACAGTTTGACATACCCACAACTTCGTGTACGCCACACACATGTCCCTCAACACTCCACCCACACACACGTCCCTCAACACTCCACCCACACACACGTCCCTCAACACTCCACACCACACACATGTCCCTCAACACTCCACACCACACACACGTCCCTCAACACTCCACACCACACACACGACCCTCAACACTCCACACCACACACACGTCCCTCACACTCCACACCACACACACGTCCCTCAACACTCCACACCACACACATGTCCCTCAACACTCCACCCACACACATGTCCCTCAACACTCCACACCACACACATGTCCCTCAACACTCCACACCACACACACGTTCCAATCAACAATCCACACCACACACACGTCCCTCAACACTCCACACCACACACACGTCCCTCAACACTCCACACCACACACACGTCCCTCAACACTCCACACCACACACACTCTCACACCCACACACACGTCCCTCAACACTCCACACCACACACATGTCCCTCAACACTCCACACCACACACATGTCCCTCAACACTCCACACCACACACATGTCCCTCAACACTCCACACCACACACACGTCCCTCAACACTCCACACCACACACACGTCCCTCAACACTCCACACCACACACACGTCCCTCAACACTCCACACCACACACATGTCCCTCAACACTCCACACCACACACACGTCCCTCAACACTCCACACCACACACATGTCCCTCAACACTCCACACCACACACACGTCCCTCAACACTCCACACCACACACATGTCCCTCAACACTCCACACCACACACATGTCCCTCAACACTCCACACCACACACGCCCCTCAACACTCCACACCACACACACGTCCCTCAACACTCCACACCACACACACGTCCCTCAACACTCCACACCACACACATGTCCCTCAAAATTGTATCTCACAATTTGATTACTGTTGCATTTATATTAAGACTTACAGTGCAAAGGGATGACGTCTGAATGTGCTTCAACTGCAAGTTCTATGACATTAAATAGAACAATGAATATACACACTTCCTCCATACAATTGCAGATTTAACAGTAGCTATAGAATATCTTAATGGGCTTACCAAAACTTCAAAATGTTCTCCCTAGGTATGGTAATTGTTTTCCAACATAACCATGGCAGTCTTGCTGAATGTGCAGCATGAATACATCTTCTCTATCACTAGGTAACATACAAACAGAAATTAAACATACATACAGAAAATAAATTAAAATTCTTGGGGAAACTACCAGCCACATGGTAGCATCCAAAGTATTGTAGCATATGTGAGTGTACCCATAATTATAGGCTTTCATGTGCCGGTTTATTTGAAAGGGGGGGGGGGTGCTTTAGCCCCCTATCCCCCCACCCCCTACTGCCTTGGATTATGAGTATTTAGAAGTCAAAATTAAATAGATCACCGAGTCAGTATGGACATTGTAAGAAAAAAATTATAACTTACTGGACACTTTAAGATAAGGAAAGGGGTGATAAAATGTCCAAAGTAACTTGCAGACAAGCAAAATGGAGATAGCATTCTTTCATTGCTGCCTTTTATTGTAACTGAATTAAAATTTCTTTTCTTAATAACACCCACCCTAATTAAATTTTCAAGACTGCAATTTTAACTAAAATTTGTATCTTGAGTACAATAACAACAACAACAACAAAACTGTTTTTTGTATTTTTTGGGTCTCTAATGCCATTTTCCCTTCCTTGAAGATGGCTAACAATCTTAGGTTAGGGTACCAATTCATTTTTAGTCCTTTTGATTTACCATTCTATAAAATTCCAATTTGATTTTTTTGATCATTTGATTTTTACCACAAAACCTCGTGGAATTTTTTTGCTAAGAATTTATTTGTATCCTTCTGTAATTGTGAGTGGGTCTAGAAAAAGGGATCTTATGACGCAAAGAAAAAAATTGAGTTTTTTCAGCTATCAGTAAGCTACACTTCACTTCACTTCATTACTCGCAAAAATGATTACATATAGCTGTATTTTAGTTAGGGCACTTGTTGTAAACATGGTGTGGATCGACTTGAAAGGATAGTGAGCTACGTATAATGGAGGGTTCTCTTTGCGCAGCTACTTTATTTTAATTTGAAATAAAGAGGTCAAAGGGCATGCCGGGGATTCTTCCATTTATACCTGGACCTCCGAAAGGAGTTCAGAATGTGGTATACGAGGCCACAGATTTCGCGTACGGAGAATAGCATTGAATTATAAACACGGCCTCTACGTTTAACAGGTCACTTGAATCCATAATAATAAAATTAGCAGGTAAAGGAGGACAATCTCCAGGACTATGATATGACAATTAGCAGGTGAATGACATTGCCAGCAAGATTAAGTTAAATCTTGCAGCTTAAACTAAACTGGTCATTAGATAAAATACTCTATAGAATTTGATAAATATACTGATGACTCATGTAGAGATCTGGCCAACAAATACACATCCATAAAGCCAGTAAGTAGCTTCTTACCCAGTAGGAGCTCATGACAACAGAATGAGACGTGAAATTCGTTGCTTATTATCCATACTGAATTAGACTCCTACATCACAAATAGTAAATATTCAATAACTATTGGTGAGCTTAGCAAAAACAAACAAAAACAAAAACAAAACAAAAAAAACCTAGCTATATATAACTGAGCACCTACTCATGAACCCTCAGCACTACTATGCACTAGCTAGCTTCTACAAAATCATTTCTCAGGCCACAAGAATAATAATATATTTGGCTATTCCTAGTCAAGTATCAATACTGCTCCAGCAATGAAACTGGTAGATGTAAATGTTATCTTCATAAGGAGTAGCTAAACATGCAGGAACACAAAGCCAACCAGAACCTCAGGTACGCCTAATGGTTATCATCACATATGCTTGAGGCTTGTGAGCAGACAAGAAATTAGTAAATTAACACTGGTGGACATTACAGATGAATGGAAGTGATAAAAGCATAAACCACTGCCTCAAATCTCTCTGCAAAAGGCTTAGGAAGTCCAACACAAGATTTTCAATAGAACACTCACAACACCACTGAACTGATACATGTGCCTTTACCATGTGACAACAGTCAATATCCTGAACAGTCTAATACCATGCAACTGATGCATATGATGCCATATGTAATAACCAAGTCAAGCCTTCACCTGTACCATATCTATAATGACTTAAAATAAAACCAGCAACCTGTTGTTGTTGTTTTGTTTTTTTTCATTTTAAGGCCATATAAACACAATGTGTCTCCTGTTATTCCTCTCACCCTACATAATAGCAACTCAAAGGTCACACAGATGCCACGTAATCAGTTATGCACTGGTCATGATCATAAAATCTTCCCTCCAATCACCTCAAACATAACTACACGAAACTAAAACAAAGGGACCACATACCTTCCCAATTGAGGCTTACGTCTTACTTATAGGGCTCACAGTCACAAGTAGTCTCTAGCGTGAGTGTGTGCACACACATACCCTATGCTACCTCCTCAGAAATAATGATAAACTCTATTTCCCAAAATTTGGTCCATCTGCCCAATAGCACATGGTAGTACAGCTGGGAGATATACCGATATTATCATTGCACTTTGACAAAAGCCCTATATCGTAGAGACAATATTTCAATTACGAGTTTCTCACCAAATGTTAGCACAGGTCACAAAATTAATGCAGGAGCATCATGGCAAGACAATTATGAGGTACAGCTGCCTTTGTTGCCTGTAAACGTGGCTATAACTTAAAGCTGGGCTCTATACTGGAATTTTGTACAACACCGTACTACTTCGCTTCGCTGAATTAGTGTACCAAATAAATAATAATAAAACGTAACTTGACAACAGACCTCCTCCTCATTTATGGAATGAAGTCTTAGTTTATTTTTAGGCCAAACAAACTAAATACCTAGTTTCTCATCTGCACCTTCCTGGGTGATACAGCCACTTCAAAATTTATCATGCAGGTCACGCCCACTGCTTTAACCACACCCCTACTACCTCATATATACTTGTTATATACCATTTCAATATATTTCCTATAGGTCAGCTACATATCCCAATTTCCAATATAGCTGATGAGAAACAAGAAAATGTGGTTTCAATACAACTTGTGAAGAATAAAAGTGATCTACTGTATATCAAAAATTGTAAACACTATTCCAAGTTAAATTTGCACGCCTATGTGTAATCGATGCATGTGTACCAGTTCAAACTACTGCAGTTTTTACAGTTTCACCTGATGTCAATCAACTAAATAGCTACAACATTTTTAATATTGAAAATTTTACCAGGGTTTGCCACATTATAAAAGTAATGAAGTGAATATTTCAAGTTATGTAATACACAATAACAAATAAAAAAAAATTGGAAGTCTACACTACAATACAGGCTTCCATACTTACAGCAGCTTGCAAGTGGTTTTTTCCTTCATTTTTCTTCTTTTCTTAATACTTATAGCAGATACACGGTAGAATGAGACCATCTTGGTATTTGGCAAAACTAATAATAACAAAATAGTTTTTCTTATTACTAATGTTTAACTGGCTAGTCAACAATTCAGTCGTAAATCATCAGATATTTTGGGATCTTAATTTTTTCAAAGCTTCTATTACAGTTAGCTAATTTCTATCTGATCATTTAAACCTGGCTCTGTTAGAAATAATGCAAAACACACTATTAAAGTTTATTTTAGCATCCTTAAGCTCTACTACACTTCAATATCTCTTGAGTGGGATAGACTAGATAGGTTTCGCTTAGTGCCAATCTAAATTACTATTTTATGAAACCTTTCATGTTATCATACACACGATACACATTAAAATATTAAACGTAAGTGCAACTAGAAAACTAAACACTACTATCTTAGCTATATCGCCTATCCAAATAATAAAGAAAGCTCAGGGTACCAAATTTTACTATTATTAGCAAGAGCCAAAGTAACACTAATGCTCGTACAGTCACTAGTCTCACAAGAGCTAGCGCGTACGCAGTTTCAAACTCCCCACGAAAAAAACTCTAACCTTCTTGCGTTGCTATCGCAGTCTATCATTAGTCGCCATACACTAGCAAACTCCATCTAGAGCGCACGCGGTTGCATGGCCAATCTTAGAAGGCGTGGACTGTTGTTATAGTTACAGTTACTTAAAAAACAATCCGAAAGTTCACTGATCTTTCGTAAGTGGGACAGTATTAAGCTTGTCAGTTCGTTTAGCTTTTTTTTTTTGGGGGGGGGGGAAGACTGTGAGACTGCAGACATATATGTATATGTATTGCCCTCTCTCAAGATAAAGCCTCTTTAAAGTGTTCTGATAAACCTGTCAACATTCAGTTGATTATCTTTTATAAATATTCATGCAAATATCTCCTCTTGGGACTCATGGGCTGAGCTGCAAGTTCAGTGTAGGCAGACATTCTAAATAAACTGTTTTAAATGAGATCATCCACCTCACTCTGTCAGCAGCTAAAATCCCCTCCAGATTGAAACCTCCTGGCTTTTCCAGATCCGATGGTAAATGACCGGATTGCATGGCTTTAGTGCCATGGAGTGCTGGAAAACCTTTTATATAGGATTATTCCACCTGTCCAGACACTCTTACAGGAGTCATGTCACCAGATAAGCATGTTGTGTGGCTGCTTTTGCATAAGACAAGAAAGTCTGGGGGGAGGAAGCACTAGGCAGATGTGTCTCTGGCAACTAGTGAACTATGTGGTACTAGCTACCTCCTCCAGAAACTCTCAGTGGCAGTTCAGCTGGGAATGCCACAGCCACTTTGGGTTGTGCCTATCCATCCTTGGATTTTTAATAATTTAAAAGTTATTATTATTATTATTATTATTATCATTTAATTGATAATTGTTACTAATGTTAGAAAGTTAAGAGTTCGTTCAATATAGTTTTTAGCGATTGATATAGTGAAAGTTTTATAGCTCTACTGCATGCTTGAAGTGATCATGAGTTCAACTAAAACATCTGCTACTCATATGACAAGCAGTACTTTTAATGCATTGCCTAAGATGTTACTTTCAAGCTGAACTATGCTATGATGCAAATTGTGTTGTATCCAGTTACAACACACTAAAGGCTACATGCCTGAGCATGACTCCTAAAGAAAGTAGGTTGGTCTTTGTAAGTATATTTAATAATGGATACATTCATGTGTATTAGCTGTTGTTCAGAGTCAGGTCATTTTTTCTTGAATCACATGCCCGGTTATGAAATTCGTAACCATTATAAGGCGGTATAACGACAGTATATTATTCATACATCTCATTCCAAGAGACCAGTATTATAACTTTAAAAAAAAAACTATTCGAAACCTATATGGTCCCCTCACTGGTCGCAGCATAGGGTATGTTATTATTACTAGAATTTCGCTAGGGTTGCACTTCAGTGCTCTTCTTTACATCTGATAAAGTTATAGCAACCACCATAGTGTATCAAAGTCTCAGTATAGTAGAAATCAAATTAATGACATGAAACCAAATTGATGATTGTGAGTTCAAGAAGAAGCGTACAAATAAAGTGGGATATGATAGAATGCATGACAACAGGTGTAAATTAACAAATTAAGCTGGAATGTTCATAGCGTCTTTTCCAGTCATCTTGAGGGGGGGTAGGGGGCAATTCATCCTTGGTCTGGAAGATCCGTTAGCAAGAATGGCTTTTTATGGGCACATGTACATCTAGTTGAGCAGTAGTCTTCCTCCTCTGCTCTTCCTTCTCCAGCCCTCTCTTTGCCTTGTTCTCCAGTCCTGCTATTCACTTTCCCCTCCAGCTATTCCTGTCCTGTACGGTCACATACCATGTCTACTCTCTCTATTCAAATCGCGTCCTGTCCCTCCATCATCTCGGACCATGATCTTGCTTTTGCACCAGCAACCCTTGGAGATTTCCTTTTTGTCCACACATACACAACCAACACACACAGAATAAAAAGTATGTATATATACCATTTTTGGTGGATCATTAATGTTGATATCACAATTATGAATACTCAGATATGCACTAGAACACTTGATAAACTAAAAATATCCATCTATTAATATATAGAATAAAGGTGACCTTTGATCATTGAGACAACCTACCTTGACATGAGATTGACAGTTCGATTGAAACCAAGCCAGGTTTTGGTTATTTAACAGGTGAGCACCGGATGTGAGTGCTACAGCTTTTTTTTTTTTTAAAGTATGCTACAGTTGATACACAATAACTCAGCAGATGCAATTAACAGTGGACTGATAGGAACGGTTACAAAAAATTAGTAAAGATTGCCACATTAACCTACAAAATAATATGCCAGTTAAGGTGTAATTGTATACACTCATTTCATGACTACAACTGTGTACCTTTACCACAACCATTAGTCTTGCCTTAGTTGAAACACAATAGAAATAATATTTCACACAAAACACACACATATAATGCCCATGCAATGTGTTTAAAAGGACCTCTGCATGAGGTGGAATAGCTGTGGTGAAGAGTTGCCAATGATTGAGTACGTGTCACTAATAGCAGTCTTAATTGAGTGTGAGACTCTCTGCATGCTGATTCCAAAATTACTGCTGCCTAACTCTCAGCTATTTGGCTCAGGCAGCAACAACAGACACAAAATCCAAACTGCAATAGTGCTGCGAGTAAACATTGATTTGGAACATCACAGTGGTTATTTTCAAGAATACTTATTAGGGCAAAATTTTAAGAATTTGATTCATAAAATTCAAGTTTTGCAAAAAAAGTTGTCCACAAACTTACGCACATACAATACACACACATAATAATTGTTACATGAGTCAAGTGTGATGTGGCGAGACATTTCATGAGCAGGCTGACTATTTTCATGAGCCAAAGATGAGCGAAAATAAAGCCTGAGAATGAAATATCTTGTTACACCTGTGTATACTCTATACTAGATATGTATAATATATCTTCACTGCAAATCAAGCTTGTAAAGTTGGCAGTGTTAGTTCAAAAGGGGCTCTTCCACACTCTTAGCTAATGTATAGCGGCTGCTTTGACCTGGATAGATAGTCCTTGTAGAGAAAGATAGCTGGGGAACTAGTAAGATTGGCGATTGCTACTACCAGTGTATTTGAAGGTAATGAGCTTGTGCAATGCGTGTGATATCGTGAAATATGTCATGGGTCATAAATTTGAAAAATACTATTGTGAAGATATCGAGCATGTAAGTAATAGTTAAAGCATGAGCTCTTAGTTTCTAGTCGATTTATTGCACGACAGCCCGAGGGCCGTAGGCCCGAGGGCTGAGTGCGATAAATCTACTAGAAACTAATGCGCATGCTTTAACTATTTTAAATACCGTTGCCACTCGCAGTTACCTTACAAACTGTCCTTTGTTTAGCTATGGCCGTGTCTAGTGACTATTTCAGTGAAGACATAGTAGGTTTTGTGAGCGCCTGAGTTCAACCCTGGGGCAGTTAAAATACACAGTTTGAGGCAAGTGTTATTGCACACTTGCCAAGTTATTACACCTGACAACAATATAGCAACGGTATTTAATATAATATATTACGGACAATTAAACGAATGCTTTCATTCACCCTACTGCGCTAGTGTGCGGTAAAAAATAAGTATAATATGAATGTATGTATGTATGCAGTGTGGATGATAACTATACATCAATGCTCAGACAATCGTCAGAACAATTTAAGCTTGGTCTGATATTAAAAAATCTGGTATGACAACTGTTACTATATTTTCATTGCTTTACAGATTGTGGTGGGACACGTATTACATATTGGTATTGCTTAATAAGCTTCAAAATGAGTAAAATTAATTCATTATTATTGATCAATCATATTTAAAGAATTGATTGTTATTTAATCATTATTGTGTCAATAGTTCTGTGAAATAGTATATTGTCTTGTTCATGGCCTTAGCTTGTTGTGAGTGCAGTAGGTCACTGAAAGTTAATGCTGAAGTATACTGTTGGGCTATGTTACCAAGTGTAGGATGTTCAATTATTGAACATGGACACTGGATCTAACTATAATTTAGAACTGAGTTTGAGTGAGGTGCATCAATGTAATGGGGAAAATAAATCTGGAATAAAGCAAAAAAAAATCAAAAAAAAATCATAAACTAAAACTAGAAGCAAGAGTCAAAGAAAAAGGGAAGAAAGAAAGAAGAATGCCCAGTTAAAAAAAATAAATAAATAATAAAAAAAAATAATAATAAATTAAAAAAAATAAAATAATAAAATAAAATAAAAAGGTGTCCATGTCAGGATTGAACCATAACTGTTCGCATTGAACTTTGAAGGAACGGCAAAGGAGGTTAAGATTATAACCAGATCTGATCTCTTTGGCCAGCTAAATAGCCGACCAGTTATTGTTTTGGTTGGATATCAAGCACTCTTGGGCAGCAGATATCCAATGGCCAACTGTAATAATCCACTCTGAGTATGTATAATGACCAGTGAAATGCATACGACTTTTAGCCCAGTTTCCCCAACAACTAATCATAATGTACTTTAGTTGGTCATCTGATGCTTAATGTTTTAGTTGTCAAAATATGTATTTCATAAAGCAACATAAACTGCCCAGTACAACATTGTGATGCCTATTTCTTCAATCTTTGGAAGGCCACTGTCTTTGAGATCTGTTGTTGTGTGACAGAAAGACTGACAGACTAACAGACAAATTGAGCTGCAACCCTATCATGCATGTGCGCCAAGGGTTAAAAACTAGATGGGATGAGCTGAGTGCTAGATCAGCTTAGCAAACATGGGCATTATATATACTTACGTATGGGTGTATCTATCCAATAAATATAAGTTGTACAATGGAGGAAATGATACTTTTGTGCACCACATGAACACTATCAAACACATGCACACACACTTCATCACCTACATGCTCAAACCACTCCTATCTTCTTACACCAAATCATTATTCACCTAGGTGATACAGGAAGCCCAACACGTTGACAGTATACTCACCACACCTGTATGTGCACATGTGTGTGTGCGTGTATATGTACACAAGATTTCAAAATATATTCTGAATGTGTAAAGAATTAGCGATAAAAATCCAATTTTTTAAACTAAGTTTCACTCTTATATAACGTCAAGTGCATATAGTGTGCACTAAATAGAATTGAACAGCCCGTAGTGCATATAATTACTTAAAAATCTATTGCAATTACATCTTTACTAGAATGTATTGTACTAAATCATAATACTACTATAGGAATGAGTACCAACAGGTCGTGAATGCCAGTAGAGATTGACACGTTCAATTGGTTATAGAGTACGCATCACAAAGACACACATGGATACAGTGCGTGGCAATATAAGATAAAAGTGGGCAGAGACAAGTATACTCAGGGTGTAATAATATGTATGCACTCATAAAATGATTACAGGACTATAATATTAGCCAAATGATGGCGAGTTACTCGAGTCACATATCACAGGGGAGTTGGAACAGGTACGGCAATGGCCTCACCAATATTTTAACAAAAGGGGGCATGTCAGCCATTTTTCATTTATAGCGAAACATGTCCCCAGCTACGCCCCTTAATACATGACCTCCTTGTTCAAGACTTATAGTGACTCGTAAGACATGGACAGCCACACTACTTCTAGACAAAAGTTAACTCTAATGTACTTTGACCCTCTCGTATTTTCGAGTTAACTCAGCGTTCGACCCCGTCCCAAACATCACTAAACAGTATCCTCCGGTTTAACGATCATTACCCGTATCACCCTAGAAATTGAATTGTTTACTGACACTTTGAATTTTTTTGTGGGTGCAGTTTAAACTCAAAAACTTACTGGAGTTCCATTTCTATCGAGTTAGTTGCGGTGGTAAGTTAATACGCTATTTGTCATAGTTATAAGCCCTACGCAACAGTATTTACTTGAATATTCATTGTCAACTAGACTTACCATGAAGGTAAGTCTTGCATACGTATGTTCAGTTATGTGAAAAAGTATTGTGCGTTACAACAATTACTAAGAATATCCCAAAGAAAAAGTTTAAAGAACGTGACTTGTTTTATTTGTTTCAATTCAAATAGTTTCGGGGAGTGGTTACTATGGCATTGAATGCCTTTACCATATAATACATGATTTAAAAACTCCACTTTTTTTAGTAGCTTGAATATTAGAAGTTAAAACCAAACGTTTAACACTCCAGTGTAGTATTAGGCTCGCTCGCCATTTGTGCTCAAGCACATCACTAGTTACATTTTCATGTTACCGAACTGGTCGTCATAAACTTGGCGGTGAAAGGGTTAATGAACCTTACATTATCTGGAAATCACAGGACCATAGAAATACTTGACTTCAGCCCCTGTGTAACAAATGACTAACTATCATGTGTACCATTACTTTTCTTCTTTCACTTATTTCACTACTGTAGCTATGTGTGTGCGTGTGTGAGACCAGGTGATTGTGCATGACTGTCGTCAGGTCATTGACCAAATGATCTGGGAACTCTTCACCTTTCATTTGAATTCAATACTTTACAAATGAAGAGTTAAATCAATATAATGTGTGTGTGTGTGTGTGTGTGTGTGTGTGTGTGTGTATGTGTGTCCGGCCACACATACAAATGGTTTCAAAGGATTATTCTGTTAGTAAATGAAGTGACAAGAGTTCTAAAAGTTCAGACTCTAAGTCGCTCCCTATATATTTCAGGTTGTCTAAGTGTGCATTAAATGGAAATATCCACAAGTCAATTAAAATGAGTAATAAATAATAGTAAATAAAAAAATAATTTCAAAAGGCCTCTTTCTTGTTAGTGGAGTTAAGAAGTCATTCTAGAGTTCCTCACCTCTAGTTTTGACGTCCAGGAGTCATCACGTGTACACCAGTGGAGTAGTCACTGCACTATTACACCTGCTACTTCACACTCCTACATTGAAAGTGTATGTCTCAAGTAAAACTAGCTCAACATAATTCAAGATTCTCGGATTTGTGTTTCGTGCTTGTAATTCCAACACATGTAGACATTATTTTTTTAGAGAAACAGGCTAGTTTAGTACAGTAGAAGTTGTTAAAATTTACACTTTCCATATTATATTATATTTATATTAACTACCACAAAAACTTTATGAAAAATTGGGGCAAATGTCTCCACGAAAGTCAAACTAATATCTGGGATATGTGTGTGTGTGTGTGTGTGTGTGTGCATATGTGGATAATGGGGGGAGGGGAGCAAAGGGAAGCAAAGTACTTCCCCATCTAACTCAAGTGCAGTGGAGCCTCCCTATTCCAAATAATCTTCCATGCCCCTGGACACCAAAAAAGCCACAAAAGTTTATCAATTGATGAAATCACGAAGAAATCATTTCCTTAGCCCCAAAAGACATTACTGCTCAGTGTCATTATTTAGCAGCACAATAGATAATACAGGCTAAGCATCCCCAATGCACTTGCCACAGTCTGCCTTACGCTGCTCATACGGAAAGAAGTTTATTACAAATGACGCTGATTAAATTAGACTAAGATTTCGGTTAGCCACAGTTATCTAATGATGACTAATTGACATTTGGAAGAAAAAAAATCATATCTCAATGTATTCTATTTTTTTTCCTTGTAAATATTGAGTACAATTAATTTTAGGATGTCTTTAATCCCTAAGGGGTGGGGGAAGGGCGGCAAACTAGATTTAAGGAGATGTACAAGCCCCCCACCTGAAAAAAACCCTGGTTTTTTACACAAGATAGAACAATACCATACAACTGTGGTTAGGAAGAAAACCGATGGGTCCAGCCACTAGTACTACGGCTTCAAGCCATGAAGGCTGAACAGCTAGCAACTGTCTTAGAGAGAATCATTCCTGGCATCATGTGATAAAATGCAGAGCAGTGGTAGAATATGAGAATGAAGTTAAAAGTCATGCAAACACACACACGCACACACATACAAAGCTCAACCGTGGTAATTATATATGCAATAATTGGCAGCGAGCGAGACACTATCAGGGACAACACAAAAAATCAAGGATATATTATTGTATATATCATATATGCTTGGACGTATATATGTAACTTTTGTACTTTGACTCACATTTGTTGTGTTCATTGGTTACCTTGGTTAACAACGCGCTGTTTGTCATCACTGCTCATACTTGAAAATTCATTGCCCAAGCTACCAAGAGATTACAATGTAAATCTTGTGTTGGTATATCCAGTGAATGAGTGCATGTGAGAGTGTTGTGTGTTACATGTGCTGACTAGCTAAGAACAAACAATAAATATACATTTTCTGCTTTATATGTTAATCTTCTTAGGTTCCTACCTGTTTCTTTTGTTAGTAAGCAAGTCTTATATAGAGTTAGGATTTATACAGCGCAATAATTCCTTGGAAAAGCTTGTTTTTTTTTTAAGTCCCAAAAATTGCCGTGAGTGGTCTCGTACGCTAATTTAAAAAAGTCGGCCGTGTAAATTGTTTGAACAAATTGTGCATGATGATTTTTATAAAGATGAATTTTTACCCTTTCACCTTATATGTCAATTTTTTTAACTGAAGCACATCACAAGCCTTTTCCCCTAGGACTGTGTATATGAGTGGGTGTGTATGATAGTGTGCTTGCGTACTTGAGCTACAGCAGAAGACAAAACAAATGAAGCACCAAAGGTGCGAACCCTCAGTGCTATTAAACATTACCTAGCTATTATAATAATATAATCTCCTTCAAAAAGAACAAAGCAATCTGTTAGCTATTTTAATGAGGCATCAATATAGCTCAAGCAATGAAAACAGTACATGGAAATGCTGTCTTCATAAGAGAAGCTAAACTAGCCAGAAACACTCACTGTTATAATTTTTCAATGTGAACTTCACTTCATTCAAATCCGTCGGTTAACTTAACTGAGCATGAAGCAAACTACACTATCAGAGCATGACAGACAGACTGACAGGGCAACTACTACTACCCTCTTGCGCATGCACGCTTAGGGTTAACAAACAAACAAACAAACAACAACAACAACAACAACAACCACCAACCAACATTGTCTGTCAATTTTTTTAAGCAAATTAACTGTCTACCAGTCCCTAACTCACATCGTGTAGACCTGCAACTACCTCTATGAGGTCATAAGACTTACATTTGGTAATGGTCATCAATACTATACTGTATCATGCCAAGTTGCTTATGGCCTTAGTGGTTGTCATGGCTCCTATGACTTGTCCTAGTCTTATTCTATGAACTGCATGTGAAAAATGGCCATTTTTTCTTCCCATCACTGCACACTGGTGGGACTAGCTAAAAATATTTGTACGCACATTTTATAGACGCCCACACACATTTAAATTTACCTAAGACGTACACATTTTATACATTCCCCCGGAATCCTGGGGAAAGATACCAAACGGATACGTTAGGGTAACCAGACCCTTCTGAGCAGAGCGATTAGGTAAAGGGTCTGGCCAGCGAGACTACATGAAACCATGGGCCTAAAACAAAGTAGAAAATATATGTTGAGTTGTATGCAATGATTATCTCCCCTTCATTGTCCAGGAGCACACTAAAGGACATGGGAAAAAGCTATGAGTGAGGATAATTTTGGTGGAGCATGTTTTAGAATAATTCAGTAACTAGAAACCATTCCAACATACACCCACACTTTCTCACAAAGAAATGAAAATTTTCAAGAGTACTATGGAACAAACAAACTGACGAGCCCTTGTCATCCACAAAATATTACTATCATAATTCAGGCCACCCTTGCTCTTTATTTTCATTCATTAGCTTAGAAACAATTGTTCAAGAAACACAACTTCACCAGGGGAAAAAATGACCTGGGTGACCCCGTGGCGGTGCAGCTAAAATACTTAGAACTGCTAGCTATAAAACTACTTACCCAGAAGCATAAGCCAGGGTAGATAGCGAAAGCTTCCTTCAAGTTCACCAAGACACAGTAGCGTACCGTATTACGAATCAGTAGCTAGAGCGCAACAATAGTTTAGACGACCACTTCCAGTCGAGAGTTTTACTTATATGGTAAAGCGTTTTTAACTTATTTAACCTGGCGATACTTACCTACACGTAACTGGAAAAGGGTTTTCCATGAGATAATGCAGTATCTTTGCGAGGCTGCTGGGGAGGAAACAGCCTTATTTTAACGGTCCAGCGTCTAGCGCAGCGAAGTACTTAGGGCCTGAGGGCGGTAGTTCACGATGCACAGAGCCGCCTATGTCTACGCAACAGTACATAGCCTAACAAATATTTAACGTAGCTACATTTTCATCAATGCCGTTGGAGGGACATTATAAACTCAAGGTGGGGTCACTATCTAATTGTGTCTTTCTCTGGAAGGACCTGGGACCTGAGTGATCAAGCAAAAAACTACACCAGTTATAAAACTGTGCAGTGGTATGCACACTGGATATGCTGGCGCTTATGAGGGATTCTTCTTCAATTAATCATCAGCCATGTTATCCTTAACAATTCCTAGCTTTCTAATTTTGCTTAATAATATAATGCAAGAAGTTAACTAAACAATTAGTTAAATGCATTTAATAGTCAACTAACAACATTTGGACATTTCAGTAAACCCTGAGGAAGGTGTTACTGTTACACTGCAACGTTTTACCCTTCAGGTAACACTTGTGATAGTGTTACTGTTACACTGCTGTTTTTACACCTTTCATTAACACTGGTGAAGTGTAACTGTAACACTCCCGTTTTAACAGTGCTGAGAAAGGTGTTACTAACAATGCATCAGAATCTATGAATGCTGTTTTTCATCGCATGCAGCAGTGGAAGTTGGTACCATTGGATGTTATTATAGTTTCACTCTATCACCTTTCGTCCTTCTATGAACGTGAAATAGTAAGATCAATACATCAGTGTGGTCGCTGGCAAGTAAAAGACGAGTATGATTTTTGCACACGAGATCCATCACATATGCCTCGACTTCAGGCTGTATTTGACCCCTCAGATATTGTTGACAGTGTTAGAAAAGATTTGAAGTCTCTTCCTCAGTGCAAGAATGAATCCATTCCCAATAAAGAGTGTGAATCTAGGATCAGTTTAGCCAAATCTGCTCTATTAGACAATCGAGTGAAACTTGTAGGTAATGGCTCCTTTGTTGTGATTGAAAATGACGGTGTCACAACAAGAGCAGTGCGAAAAGAGTCATGTTCATGTAGTTCAACAAAGAAATGCTTTCATCTGGCTGCTTGTCAAATGTCTATTGGCCTTGAACCACATTTTGATGGAAAAATTAACCTGGGGGAGTTGAGAAGAAAGGAAAGAGTAAAATTGGAGAGACCATCAGGCAGAAAGAGACCACGGAAGCATGATTTTGCAGGAGCTACTGAAACAAAGACCAAAATAAGTAGGTATATTTTAAAAAAATTATGATGTATTACATTATCCTTCATATTAGGTACGACTTTGACAGATGACGGGGCTGAATTACTTGTACATAAAGTTACTAAGAAAGATTTTGATGACATAAAAGCAAAGAATGCCATGTCTCCTATTAACAATGACATTGATTATCTGGTAACATTAGAGTCTTCAGATTTGGATGTGATTACTTGTCAGAATTCGATTCAAGTGGCAGAAGTGAAAAGTAAGTCTGTGATGCAGCAAAATGCTGGAAATTCTTGTTAAAACAATTCAGGCTACTGTATTCAATTTTTTCATGTAAAGATGACAGCAGAAAGATAATTAGTCATAGTTTGCCATTACTCTAATATAATGTGTTAAGTTAATAGGTTTATTTATGCTTGTTTGTTAGATCATCCATCTTCATTCTTGTACCAACTGTCCAATGCCACCAAGACAATTACCATTCAGCCCTTCATAAAAGGCACTGACATACAATGGGATGCTTACTTAAAGAGAATAAGCTGTTTATATCCTGATGTTTTGCAAGTGCCAAATATCTGCATCGGAGAATACAACTCAGTGAGTAGTAAATACTTGTTTCTTCTGTAGTCACAAAAACATTTTCTTTCCAGGAATCTATGTGCCTTGATGAAGGACATACTTTGGTCATTCAGACCTTAAAACCTGGACAGTGTGCATTTTTCAAGAATATAAGCATCTCAACTTCTACACATGTGCAAGTACGTACTCCACAGTGATTTTTTTTAAATATGCAGACTTTCATCATAAAACAGTGATGCAATATGTATGCAGAGTTTGTATGCTTGTACATGTTTAGCCTAATGAATTGCTACTATACATTCTTTGATGGGTTGTAGCGTTGTGGCTATGTACTAAGGCTCACCTCTGCCCCTCCTACCTTTTTAAATAAGTGAATTTTAACTTAGTATTCCACTATTGCTATTCTTTTTTTACTGTGACGATAAAAATTTGCCAAATTGAATTTTAGTTAAGCAAGTCTATAGCAATAGATTGAATTACTTTTTGTATTACATGTCATTATGTTATGCTAATTTAATTAGGTTATATCAACATACAAACTTCCTGATTATTCTGAGCTAAATTTTCATGCTGGAAGTGCAACGCGTCATCAACAAGAAGTGACCTCAGTTTTGGTTGAACATTCTGGAGTTCAGTTTGTTGAGAATGATGAAGACATTCTACTAGCTGCACTACTGCTTATCAGTTGCCATAAGCCAACTCAGGAGCTCTCCAGGGTACGATGCCAAATGAAAGTGTTAAAAAAGGAATTAAACCAATTCATGAATGGAATAATTGATTGTTTTAGTTTTGCTTGTGAACCAGGTTCTTTTTGTAAATCAAAAAGTGATAATGTTCCTCTTATATGCATTTGCCGAACACCGTGGATAGAAGGAAGTACATCAAAAGCAGTGTATCGTGAAAAGCAAAAGCAATTCAACAGTCACCGTTGTTGTACCTGTCAGGGGTGGTTTCACCATTATTGTCTGTCTATGTGTCACGTAGATGTTCCTAAAATATCTCAAGATTTTATCTGTCCTAATTGTAACATACCACCTACTATTCCTTGGCATAACAGAAAATACAGAAATACGTGTACTTCAGATAACTTCTTGAATACTATTTTGATACACAGTATGCAAAACCCAAAATTCCTTGAATGTTTGGGTTCTAGCGAGGCAGAACATGTATTGAAAGTAGTAATTCATGATTTTATCAAAAGCAATGTGGAAAGCGGTAAAACAAGATTTTTGGACTATGTGAAATCAATTGTTTCAGGACAGCAGTATGATTGCTTTGGTTCAGAATATGAACAATGTCTTCAGGTTTTTAAATCAGTTTGGCGTCTGGAATTATGTCTGGAATGCAGTTCGCCTCACTGACCAAGGCCCAAGAATACGAGGTATCCAAATGGATACAATTTGCAGCCTCAAAGCCTTGAAAGATTTTTAACCAGATAGAGAAGCAATTTCCAGAAAATGGTCAAGCACTAGGCTACTGTGGTGCAACTTTTCCATCTCTACCACCAAAAGATGCTTCATCCTGTCATAGAAGAAATATAGTTGATTTGGAAGATAATGACGGAGGCCCCAATGTGTATGAATGCAATGGAGTACCAGTTGTCAAAAAATGTGTGTTCTTTAGCAAACATCCTTGGTTAATTCCCTTTAATATCAATTCTTTTAAAAAGGAATTACTGAAAGAACTTGATGAACTTCCTATCATATTGCATTTGCTGGGAAAAAAGTATGTTTTGGCAGGATATTCACTGCATCGTCCTGGGCATTTTGTGTCCGTAGTGTATTGGCGGGGAAAAAAATATCGATATGATGGCATGGGACTTACAAATAACACCAGACTTCAAGCCTTCAAACAGTATGACTGCGAAGAAGAAGGGTCACATGCTTTTTATTTAATGTATTAAAGTAAGACTAATTTGAATTGACCTGATACATAGAATATTTGTTACCCACACAATTATATTCACAACAACACTTTTCTTTCTGAAAAAGAGCAATTCCTACTTTAACAAACTTTCAACTGTCACTCTCCCACTCCCCAAGAACTATAAAAATATTAAATAAAAAATAATTATAGCAAAAATAATGAAATTAATATATTATACATAATAATATAGCTGATAATATTAATAGTTTATTATTATTATAATAATTTATAATAAAAGTAATAATAATTATTTATAATAATAATAAAAATTTATGACAATAATTTATATTAATAATAACTAATTGTCAATACTCTTCCACTCCCTGTAGATAGCTAACCCAGCAATATTAATATCATTGTCTTTTATTTTTGACAAAACAAAATCTAATTTAATTTTTTAATCTTTATAATATAAAATTATTTTATATTTATTGTTATTTTATTTAACCAAAACTAGGTCAATTGATTGTATAACTAACTAAATCTTCTACATGATATAGAAATACTAAAACCTAACTAAACCTTCAGGGAGAATTTGGAGGGAAAAACTAAAACTAAGCATTCGAGATATTTTTTTAGTATGAACTAACTAAAACTAAGAAAATCTGGAATCTCTAAACCAAAACAACACTGCTAGATACCTCATGCTGGCCAGATGCTGTTTGGTGAACGGTCTGGCTACATGAAGATGGCAACAGCTTGAGAATACCAAGCCCAACTCTAGACCACTCCTTCTACTTCTGCTCTCCTGCTGTTAGACGGGAAGTCCTACTCCCACTCCTACTCCTGCTCCTGGTTTTAGGCCGCAACTCCCGCTCCTGCTCCTACTCCTGAGTAAATTCGGTGACTGCCACGGAGTTTTAGTGGCACTTGGAACCTATGCTCCTGGTTTTACACAGGAAGTCTTACTCCTACTCCTGCTCCCGGTTTTAGGCCGCAATTCCCGCTCCTACTCCTACTCCTGCTCCCGGTTTTAGGCCGCAACTCCTGCTCCTACTCCTACTCCTGCTCCCGGTTTTAGGCCGCAACTCCTGCTCCTACTCCTACTCCTGCTCCCGGTTTTAGGCCGCAACTCCTGCTCCTACTCCTACTCCTGCTCCTGGTTTTAGTAACACCCTAAATAAACTTACGGTCCAGGGGGTTGGGCGTTATTTCGCTATAACTATGGTACACTTTTGCTGTTTACCTGGGTGTTCTTCCAACTCTTCTCGGGACTGCGATTTGTCTTTTTTTCGTTTGCCACTGAAGAAAAAAGCATTGCTTAAGCAATGGGTACATGCTATTGGGCGAAAAAACTTGCCAATCAATCAGCATACCCGGGTATGTAGCAAGCATTTCATTAAGGCTTGCGCAAGAGGCTACTTAGGTCAGACGAAGTACCATCCCAGAATATACCTAAGATTTCAAAGCCATCTACTTCAGAAAGCCACCAAAGGAACGTTCATTCTGTACCTCACCAGCTCTTGTGGAATCATCTAGTGAAGTAAGCACTGTAAGCAATGATGTTGAAGTTCAGACAGATGATATAGAGGAAAACTGTGCTAAAATTCAAGAATTAAAGGAGGAAATTAATAAGCTGAAGTTGTCAACTAATGAGAGTAAGTTTAGCTTGTCCAGTGTATCTAGTACACCTTCTCAGCTGAGCTTTTACACTGGCTTTTCTAGTTATGAGGCTTTGAAAGCTTGTTATAACTTTCTGGGACCAGCAGTGAATCACCTCATATATGATTCAAGTAAAGAAGATGTAGAGTTAGGAGGAAGACGGTGCAAAGCACGATGTTTATGTCCAGAAGATGAGTTTTTTCTTGTCTTAGTTCGCCTACGATTAGGTCTCATGGAAAAGGATTTAGCTTACAGATTCAAGATCTCACAGTCTACTGTTTCACGTATAATAGTGACTTGGATTAATTTTCTGTATTTAAAGTTCAAAGAGATTCCATTGTGGCCTCCAAAAGAATTGGTTGCTTGTAATATGCCCAAGCAATTCAAAAAGCTTTACCCTACTACCCGTGTTATTATCGATGCAACTGAAATATTTATTGAGCAACCCAGACTTCCAGAAATTCAGCAGATGACATTTTCAAAATATAAAAACCATAATACCTTCAAAGCCTTGATTGGAATTTCCCCATCTGGTGCTGTGACATTCGTTTCAAAGCTATTCTCAGGATCTATTTCAGATAAGGAACTAACAAGAAAGAGTGGGCTATTAGATTTACTGGATGCTGGAGATTCAGTAATGGCAGATCGTGGTTTTAATATAGAAGATGACCTAATCTTGCAGGGAGTGCACCTCAATATTCCCCCATTTATGAGAGGAAAGGCACAATTAGATGAGGATGAGCTGGTTACAACAAGAAGGATTGCATCTTTACGTATTCATGTAGAACGTGCAATGGAACGAATAAAAAACTTTCATATATTTGACAGAACACTACCTTCATCTCTAACTGAAATTGCCGATCGTTTATTTTTGTTTGTTGTGTTCTAACAAATTTCAACCCTCCATTGTGTTAGCATCAACAATTTTCCACAACCATACAATGTCATTGACCACTCAAGATTAACTAAACTTCCCTTCTTTAAACATGCACACACCTTCACCTTAAATATAACTTGTTATTAATAATTAATATTCAATGTCAATGTTGTGAAAATATTTACATGAATAATAATGATTATTATATTTCATTGGTGTGAAAATGCTCAGCTGCAGTTTTGACTGTAGACAGAGGAGGTTCACTGTCTAAACCTTCTTTCACATAAGCATTAACTCTGCAAATGCAAACAATAATAAAATAAAGCCAGGCTAGTTAACTCAAACTTTCAATGAAGCCATATAGCTAGCTAACTAGCTGAATGTGAATTTGCATGCACTGAAGTTAGTAACTCATGCATAGTTTTTACAGTCTCTTCTGCAAACAATAAATAAAATAGAGCCAGGCTAGTTAAAATTAAAATTACAGTGAAACCTTGTGAATGTGCATGCACTGAAGTTGCTACCTCATGCATATAGCCTTTACAATCTTTTCAGCCCAACTTTAATAAAACGATTAAAGCTACTATTACCTTGCTACAAGATCGGCTTTTTTCCCTTTAGTAGATTTTTTTCGTTCTTGCAACCATAGCTTTAGTTCCACAGCGGTCAGTTCTGCGGGATCCCGACTGCCAATGAATACAGACAGAGACGACATCTTTCCAAATAAGGAGCAACCCCCCGGACCGTAAATATTTATTTTGCGTAAAAAAGTAATGAATACCTGCCATTACTGCATAGCTATGTATCACAATTTAAAAGTTATCAAAGGTCATATCACAGTTTTTTCAAATTAAAAAATCATCATTTTTTTATAACTTCAAAGTTTCATACTAGTAGGATAAAAGCAGACAAATATTGCATGTATCCATGCCATACCATAAGTGAAGCTATAAACATAAGAGGCATAATTGAAAAAAAAAAAAAAGAGCAAAACCTCACATTTTAGGAGATATTTATAGCTAACAGGTAGAAAAACATTTTAGAAGCACGAGAACACACACACACACACACACACACACATACACACACACACACACACACACACACACACAATAAGAAGCAGATTTTGAACATATAAGAAAAAATATCATGATATTTTTTATTATATACTGAACAGGTCCTGATAACTGCTGCTACATAGAAAATGCACTAAAGTAAACAGGATGAGGCCTAGGGTAATATTTTCCCATATCACCTGTGTTCACAGTTATCACGTTGGGTTATTACGTCCCTCCAGGTTACAAATTTATTAATGGTGTTTACAATGCCATAGCTATGGCATCAACACATGAGCAGTACATAATAAATTTATTTAATTCGTCTGATTGGTTCTATTTACACTTGTGCCTGTGGCACTCATGTAAATACTAAGCCAACAGACTCATGATATTCTCCAGTATGAAATAAAAATGAAGCTTATTTAGCTAGTAGCTAGTAGTTTCTTTGGTTCAAGTTGAATCTGAATCTTTTATGTAGCTTAATGCTTAGGTAACAACTATTATATCAATTCTTAAATACTCTGAGGTGAAAAATAAAAAGCAAAAAAAAAGTATTCACTTAAACGTCCAAACCACCAAATGGTTTTAGCCAAGCTTTGTGAAATAAAAGTTGCAAATACCTAAGCCACTAAGAAATTCTTATGGCATCAAGCATTACATACTAGTGATTACAATCCCTGCAAGAGGCTCAAATGTCAGTCTAATTGAATTTAGTTACAAAAAAGTTAGATGATATCCTGTGGAATCTTCTTACATTTATAGCAGTGAACAGTGGAACTTGAACTACATCAAAATTGCTAGAGCTCAATAATAAAGTGAACATACCTCTACTTGAAGACGCCTGAACCCCCAAAACGGTGCAATAGCTGTCGTGGAAGACGATAAACTAGGCGGACCAAATCAGCAGATGACGGGTCAAATCTGCTAGCGTTATTGCTCCGGGGGGACTGTATCCGCTAGCAGATTTTATCCGCCCGGACCAATAACGCCAGCGGATTTGGTCCGATCGGACCGCAATTTGCCCGGACCAATTTTCCTGTGACACCGTGTGCGCGCGGTATTATTCATTTTTTTTAATGTAATTAAAAAAATCTATTCTTTTGGAAGCACTGTAAATAGAAATGGATGATGTCGGTGACTCGAGGCAGAAAACTCAACGAAACATAACTAAAACAATAATTGTTTACTGTTGGAGCGTCTCAGGTCAGTAAACGTTTATTATTAGTTGTTGTTTTTTAGTTTTGTTTTCTCATCTGGTCAATTATTGGTCCGGCGGCCGCCGGTCTGCCGGACCGGCTGCTGTATGTATGTGCAGCAACTTTAAGCAGAGAAGGCTCTACTGGCCCTTCTGATGCTCTTTTTGGCTCAGGAAAACTAATAAGATGTTTTCATTGCAACATGCAGGCTAGGTCACATGAAGAAGGATTGTCATTGGGGTTAACTTGTTAGAGTGTTTCAACAATGGCTAAGAAGGGAAAGGATACTGTGTTTAAAGAGAGTGTCTATGAGATAATTAACAAAAGGGGTGTAATGATGGCATGAGCTAAACGGTTTTGAAGTCTTTATCATTTATGGACTGTATGAAGAGTGAGAATATATATGTTGCAAAGGCATAAGAACAGAATGTATTGTGGCCAATTATCGTAGTTTTGGGCATCTAGTGGGAAAGTTTGCAGAAATTATTCAAAAATAGTATGGTGCATGGTCTGGGTAGTAAATTGTCTAGTGGTATTGGTATCTGTGAGACATGCATACATGGAAAACACAAAAGATCGTCCTTTAAGACGAGCCGTAGTGCATCAACTCGGCCATTAGAGCTTGTCCACTCAGATGTGTGCGGAAAAATGAGTTCGCCATCACTTGGTGAAGCTGAATATTTTCTCACTTTTTGGATGACAGCACACATTACACTTGGGTGTATCCATTGAATAGAAAAAGTGAGGTCTTTAACAAGTTTTGAAATGGAAAGCACTAGTAGAAAATGAAAGTGAAAAGAAAGTGAAAGTTTTGCATACAGATAGCGGAGGGGAGTATGTCTTTACAGAGTTCAAGAAATTCCTGGAGGAATCTGGCAATCAACATGAACAAGCAGTCCCCAAAACTCCCAAACAAAACGGAGTGGCTGAACGGATGAACCATACCCTTGTTGAAAGTGTGAGATCCATGCTCACTTATACACAACTTCCTAGTACATTCTGAGCTGAAGCAATGTCAACTGTGGTATATCTAAGGAATCGAAGTCCAACCAAGGCAGTTAAGGATTTGACTCATTTTAGAGGCATGGAAACAGCCTACAGTTGCACATCTCTGTGTATTTGGATGCAGGGCATAATATATGCTAGCATCCATAAGGTTGACAGGGTAAAACTTGGCCACAAAGCAAGATTGTTGTACTATAAGTGGGTTATGACAAATTCTTCACAGTTTCATAACCGAACCAAGCATGTGTCAATCACGTATCATTTTATTCAAAATGAAATGCTCAAGGGATCAGTCAATGTGATTTATTGTCCAACAACTGACATGGTCGCAGATGCACTGACCAAAAGGAACAATTTGTGAAACTAGGTGATAAAATGGGGCTCACCGAGTGTTCTGGCGAGTGTTCTGGCGAGTGAGGAGGAGTGTTAGAATAGGACACTCTTAGAACACTGTCATATCATTATGAACGCATTCATTATTAATATTTACATTATTTTGATGATCCTTACCTTGTTCACATTTATCCTTTTTGTATCAATCATTGTGTGTGTGGTATTGTATCTGATAGAATCATAGAATTAACATTATCTTCATGAAATTGTGTTCTTGTAAAATACCTGTTGTATATAGCTACATGCAAGTTGTTATATTCTACTCAATTCAATTTGTAGAAACATGCAGTACCACACATCTCATAGCAAACATTGAGATAGTTATTTCTATAGTCTCCATAGTTTTAACTCATAGAATAATATTTATTTTTACAAGTATGTTGACAGAATTATGTTAGGCTAATCTTATTCTAACATTCTGTATATAACATCAAATAATATCAAATTTAGATTTCTTCAAAGTGTGAGAGGATATATTTATATAAATCTCTGCCTTGAACAGATTATCTCTGTATTGGTAATGAAAACTTTGACAAGAGCAAGATAAAGAAAACACCCCATACATCCACATAAAGCGGACAAGAAGAAGTAGGGGAGGAGAACTGCCATGACCTGACAGTAGTGTATGGTGAAATGTCACTTCCTGTCTTATGTGCCTGTGATGAACATATTATTTAATTGCTTTTACTGTAATCAGCTATGGACTATACCACTCCTTCCTGGATTTCTCTCATTACCTAGGGGGTTCTGAATTTCAGAAAAATGCTGTGGTTACCATTCAGCCTAACTACAACCATTGTACAAATATTTTCTTTAGTCATGGAATATAATACTTGCCTTCATGAGTTGCTTCTTAACAACTGATAATCATTTTATATGGGCTTTCAAAGCTCCAATGATTATTATCTTTGCATGTGTAATTTCATCTTCTTTGCATGATGGCTGCAAATATATTATGGAAATAACAAAAAAATAGTGAAACATGAATAGAAAATGTAAACAAAGTTTAAAATGGCTGAAAGCCATATTACTAATGGGACAGACTTGGATGGTGGAAGTCTTCAAGAATTGCTTCCTTTAGTATACACAAAAGTTTTAGCATATCCAAGATTCTTTGTATTCCTGGTTCTGATAGTTTTCACAAAGTGGGTGTGTGATGAAGTAACCAAATAGAATGCATCGGCAAGTGGCAAGCAATTAAAATAAATAATTCTGAGGTAGCAAATGATTCCTCCACTTAATAATTCATTATGTGAAATTCATTCCGCAGACAAATACTAGTACTGTCAAATCCAATGTGTGTGAAAAAACCTGAAGAATTCATTATAGCAAATTAAACATACAACATATTAGCTATGGTAAGCTACAACTTACACTTTATAGGTAATCTGTTTTGTAGATTTAATAGAAACAAACTATTTTGTGGTATTGTTGGTTCCTATAACTGAGAAAGTATAAATCTGCAGAATTAATGAATAATATTGTAAATTTTGAGTAAACTTATTTAGCATGTAATTATGATGTGCATTAGTTGGCTGAAACACACAATTAGAATCCTGTTTATTTGCTTAGTTTAAAGTATAATTGTATAATGTGCATAATATAATGGTTATAAGGTGTGGTACTGTAGCACTGTTAAAATATGGTTGATCACAACCCAGTGACATAGGCAAATACAAACCAAACAACTTTTAATCCTGCTATTTGATCCCAATAATTATAAAACGGTTGTATTTTAAAGTCTTAAGGAACTTTTACATAAAAATTAACTCAAAAAAATTGAATTTCTTTTTGGACACTACAGGTGAAATATATCTTCCTTCATTCAATACAAGTCTTCTAAGACAGCAGCAACCTCTACAACACCACAGAGTATACTGGTTCTGAAGATTTTTTTCCAGGAAATATCCCAAAGAAAATTCAACTGAGTAGGAAGTAATAATTAAAAAGAAGCTATCTGCTTTATTTCTGATCACATAAAGTTTTATGAAGGTGAAATTAAGTATGTACTTGATAATATAGCACAGCTTAATGCATATATAATATTCATGTATTTGTATTGTGAAGTTCCATGGTCTATAAAGAATACAAATCATTTTAATGTTACAGAAATTTAAAAAAATATAATTTCTTACTTCTCCTTCCTCCACATTTTTCCCAGCATTCTTCTAGAGTCTCAAAGTTGTTAGCATTCCCACGGAGTCCCCATAAAGAAACATCTCGCACTTTCCCGTTAATATGTTGTAGTAATATCTACGGAATGCTGCTCTACCGGGCCCATCATCTTTAGGCAAAAAACAGATCCAATCGAGTGCCCTGCAGCTCTCATACATAGCAAATACCAACAAAATGGTTACTGCTAGTTTACCCATAGATCTAAAGTGACCCTACTGTGGTCGATAACTCTGAGACAAAAAATATAAGTTTATTTTGGCAGATAAAGCGTTAAAATTTAATTATTGCTATAGCTAGCAGATCGCCAGTGGCAGCACGCTCTCAAGCAATTGATTCTCAGCTCTGATCATATTTAGTGAAGGATGGTCGCGGAGCGTTGCCTGGAAATTAGTGAGCATTACTGAAGCTCTTTTAAAGTTTTCTGTAGGCTATTAGCTAGCTACCCTTCGTAAATTTTTAGGAGTAAGATGAGATTAGCTAGTTTGCTTGCTATTCTAAAATATTTATAACTGATCTAGGAATGCTTATAATTGACTTAACTCTGTATTTGGAGTAACCAATACTTCAAAGCTCTAATAAAACTAACAAAGCTCGTCTTAGTTTTCTTTGTTTTTATTTATTTTGTGAAGTAAGGAAATTTTCAATAATGAGAATTTTTATGTCTGTTCCACCCTCTTTACTTGTCTATAGAACTTTCCTGTGCCCACCATTCTTCTGCAATAGTCACTCTCTCGCTATCTAATTACGTCTGCCTCTTGGCTGGATGTGTGGCTACTAGAGGTTGTCTTAGCTCCACCCACTTCCTGAACAGGCAATTTTTGCACACCATCTGGTATGCATCACTGCACTCTGACATAGTTTTCTCCCTGTACTTGTACATAATTGTTATCAAGACTAGCCCCTATGACCTTGTAGTAATGGTGTGTGTAACTGTTTCATAAACACAATGTTGTGTACATCCCAAAAAGGCAGTTATGTTTTTAACTATACATAATTTGAATGTATACAATGTAACAGATTAAAAAAATTATTGAGAAGTGCATGTGAACTTTATGTACATGAATTCACATTTGTTTTATTCCACTAGTAACCATTTACCAGATTTTACCTGGTCATTCTGATTATCTTCGCCAAAGTGGTTGTGTTTAGCACTTTGTTAAAGCAAAAAAAAAAAAAAAGACAACAACAACAACAACTTCAACATTAATGTGTTGTGACTAATACACTTCTTGTTAGCTCAATGTTAATTTAGTTGTAGCTAAATATCTTCGAAAGTAATCTTATAGTCTCAGCCACGAAAATAACGAATCCTTACAATCACTCTGCCATTCGAAACAAAAAAGTGGTCCTCTTATCCTCGTGGTCATTACCAAAACTGTGGTAGATTTACAGACTGTGGGTGGCTAAAACTATTGGGTACCAAAATCTTTAAGACACCAGGAGTATTTAGGACAGTTGGCAAGTATGTTATGGGTAATTGATGGATACTAACATTGACATTCTTATTTTCTTTTATTTTTAAATTTCCTTCATCTCCTTTTCTTCATGTTTCTCCCAAATGTCTCTTGCCTAGTTTGCTTGCTATTAAACTTTCTATTTTACCCTCTTTTTTATGCCCAAATTTTAAATTGTTATCTACTTCCTTTATCCTGAATATTAACAAAATAGCAAAGTGACTGATGACTAACACATAATCATTTGTGCATTCCAGAATTACAAGCCACTTAACAGTTACGAGCTACTGTAGCTAGTTGGTGGAAATGCTGTACATGAGTTAGTGGCGGTGGTAAGTTAATACGCTATTTGTCACAGTTATAAGCCCTACACAACAGTATTTACTTGAAAATTCATTGTCCACTAGACGAACCATGAAGGTAAGTCTTGCGTAGGTATGTTCAGTTGTGTGAAAGTATTGTGTGTTACAACTACTACTAAGAATATCACAAAGAAGAAGTTTAAATGAAGTGACTTGATTTTGTTGCTTCTTTTTTAATTCAAACAGTTGCGGGGAGCGGTTACTATGGTATTGAATCCCCTTTACCATATAATACATCATTTAAAAACTTGACTTTATTTTAGTAGCTTGAATGTTAGTAGTTAAAAATCAATCTTTAACAATAGTGTAGTTTAAGTCTCGCTAGTCATTTGTGCTCAAGCACACCACTAGTGATAGTGTGCTTAAAAATTTGCAAAAACTGAAAATGTCTCAAAAATATAATTGACAATAGACATAAAGTGTGGCTATAACAAAATAATTTTACTTAATACACAGTAACTAATAACAGCCATTAATTAACTACTTTCATCTCTTTATTGGTTAGCAAACATTATAAATTTTGCAATTTCAGCAGCAGTTACCGTAGGGCGGGTGTTTTGAATGGAGAGTAGACAATCATTGTAAGTTACATCAGGTTCAAGGAGCTGGCTACTGGGCACATCCGTCCACTTCATTTCAATGGTGTCTGAAGTAGAGGCAGGATAGGGAGTGTAAAAGTAAGTTGAATCGCTTGATTCTGGATCCTTAACCTTCCGAAAATGCGTGGCACTCTGAATTTTGCGAACAGGCCACATCAAAGACTCTCGAACAATTACTTCAATGTCTGCTCCAGAATAACCCTCAGTTAGTTGGCCTAATTTTATACAATCGAGATGGTTAACATTATTTTTTGTATTACGGAAGTTATTCTGGAACATCTCCGTCCTTGCCTCGGTGTTTGGAAGATCAATAAATAATTGTTTATCAAAATGTCTTACAACATCAGCATCCAACTGCCATGGTGCGTTTGTTGTCCCTAAAACTACAACTCCATTGTTATCTTGCCTCATCTGATTCAGAAATTCTCTCTTTAAACGGGTCCATATATCATTGATAGATAAAGGTCGATTCAGGAACAAATATTCTAACTTTGTGATGAAGATGACTGCAGGCTTATTGGCTCTAGCTGTGTCAAATAGTAGTTTTATGACTCTTTCACTTTGACCTTGATGGCAACTCAGAAAGTTGGAAGAGATGGAGAAGATAGTGGAACCAGACTCAGTTGCAGCTGCCTTGCATAGCTGGGATTTCCCAGATCCAGTAGGCTATAAAGTAAAATACATTTGTGATCAAGCTCATGAAGGTTCAATATTGAATTAACTATTGTGCCTTATAATACTATGCTAAAATATAGTACTGATACCGATATTACTGATACCGATATTACTAAAAAAAATACTGAGAAAACTAAAATATGTGTATATACATAGCTAAAGTGTAAATTAAGTGACTACTAATTGGTAACTAGCCTTACCCCATAGAGAAGAACTCCTCTACATGGCTGCATATTTCCTGAAATACATAATAATAGAACAAAATCAGTTAATTAAAATTATCCAATAGAAAGTATCAATTCTTGAGTTTACTGCACAGCCAAAAGATGTGTTTGTGATAGTACAAAAATGTCATCAAAATACTATAATATACAAGTATATATTATATAGCGGTCGAAGTTACAAAATTGAGAGCTCGATATGTGGATGCTGACGAATGTGCAAGTGCGAAAAAATTGATGGGGTCCACATTATGTCCAATATCCTGTGCATAGTTACAAGTTATGAAGAAAAAAAGAATGATAACAAAAAAATGAGAATGTAAGTTTATAATAAATAATAATTGAGAATAATGATAGTATGCCTTTGATAATTTACATACATCTTGATTATTTAATGGTTACTTTATAATTCATAGCTATTTTTACCTTTATAAAGATGAGGAAATTTGGCTGGGAGTATGAGCGTCTCTTTCAAGCTTTCTTTGGCTGCAGTTAGACCAGCTATGTCATCCCAGCGGACATTGGGAGTAGCAGCTGCTTCTATTCCTACTGGTTTACTGGCATTATTGTCCACCACTAATACACAAAAACAAATGCAGTCTCTGACATCATTTAGTTACTGAAAATACTAACCTTGCTGCCTCCTTTTAGGAACACTTGATTTGGCATTAGCTGCAGTAGCTTTTTTTCTAAATAAACATTTATAACGCATTAATTGATACATTGGGGCCAGGAGATGAAAGAACAATTATTTTAAATGATATTGCAAGTATATTTAAAGTCAACCAAGATCCATTCTTTCTCAGAGAGAGACGAAATATCTCACTTCTTTTTCAATTTCTGATGTTGTTGTTGTTGTCTTGTTTGTTTGATTCTTCCCATGATCGGGACTACTAGCAAGTGGAAGACTTGTCCCTGTAGCGAGTTATCTGCTGACCACTTTCAAGTAGATTCTTGAAAGAGTAAGACCTACTAGCAGGTATCCGTCAGACAGAGTCCCTGGACAAAAAGCTGGTCAACAGGTTGCTGCACCACATGTCTTCCCGTGTCAATGGACTTAGTGAGGGTTGTAAGGCCTCACGTATTCTTTAACTATCCAGATCCTCTATATACAACGTGTCTTGCCGTCGAGACACGTTCTAGCTAGTTTCAATTACCCTCAGCTAGACAGACATGACTGAACTAATATTATTGTAATAAAGATCCAAGTCGGATATAGCAGTAAGTAACTGCAACAGCTGATACATGGATGTACGAACAAAACTGAAACACTAAGAATTAATCTTAAAAGAGTAAGCATGACAACATAATTATAAACAATAAAATGCTTGTGTTCAACGAACATTGCCGAAGATCGGTGACTGTGTAAGCGTACTGAGCATGACAAATAATTTCAGCGAGTATGGTGACGGTTAGAGTAGGAAAAGTTATTGTGAGATATTGAAGCATGAACATCTTATGAGGCCTCATTACAGTAAAAAAAAAAAAAAAAAAGAAAAAGAAAGAGAAAATAACAACTATAATATTATATATAATTATATAGACTTGGCTTTAAAATAATTTCACATCTATTGTGTTAGTGAATAGTGATAGACAACTGCACGTGCCAATTAACATACCAGGAGTATTTTGAGTGGTGTCCACCTTCCTCATTCACTAACAGATTACTAACCACATGCATCGTACATTAAGAGTGCTCATCCTCCTCACACTACTAGCCATATTAGTGTATTCCCATAACATACTTGCTCTTATCTGACTTGGCCGCTTGGGTTTCTTCCTGTATCTTTACCGCCAGTTCTAGAGTTTCCGTGTACTTTTTCCTGATAGCATCTCTTGTTTTTTCATCAATGCCTTCAGCTGTATGTTCATACACAAATAAAGCCAACACAACATAATGGAGGTAATATGTAACATCTCACAGAAGAATGCCACATAAAATAAAGCACTAAGGGTGCGAATCCTCAACATTACTATAAATTGGCTAGCTATTATAAAGACCAAAAGAATAATTTATTTGGAGTAGTATCAATATGAATATGCCAATATGTAGTTCATGCAACTCGATATGTAAATCATGAGCAAGTCTATATGCAACTCATGCAATGAAACAGTAAGCATTAATCCTGTCTTCATAAGAGAAGATTAACATCATGTGACACTCGCCTCACCAGCAGTTTCAACGGAAAACTCCGAACTCAGTAAATCACTGTGAGAATACAGTGTAATGCAAAATTATCGAGGACACCAAAGTAGTTATTTAGCTACTCCGAAACCAGAGCCTACGAATGTACTACTTTTAAAAAACTATCTTTTAAGAAAACAAGTCAAAATCTAGCCCATTAAAGAGACTTAAAATGTCCGGTGCAACATTTTGGCGTCTTTGAAGGCTGCCATGTTTGAGATAAGCTTTTTGTTATGCCACTAATACATGCTGAGTGATAGTCATTTAATGACCAATACTAGAATAAGAGTTTTTTTCTCTATTTAGCAGGTAAACCTCACCTCAATTACATTAATATTGATTTTACCATAATATTATTATAATTATGAATGACATACCCTTTAATGCATTGTAGCAGCAATCAATTGCTGAATTATATAATTGAAGGGATTCAGAAAACTTTCCAGTAGCATGAGCTTCTTCCGCCTTCTTGCATAAATCATCAGCTTTCTACACATTTGTACATAGAGTATTATTACTAGACTTGAAGTACTCTGCCACAAGTGACGCTTGATGTACTAACTTTCGCTAATTAGGAAAATATTAGCATTGCATTGTTATTGTCCTCTATCGACCATTGTGATTTAACCACATCATCCGCTCTCTTTCTCACCAATACTTTTCCTCGTGAATACACTCACAACCGTTGTCGTTAGTGCTGACAATGCTTTGCTGACCGTTCCGATGACATTTTGTCCACCCAGCTCATGAATTATTCACAAATACACACCACCGTCGCCATTGATCGTTGTCGTCATTACTGAGATAAGTATATTGCAGATAGTATTACTAAATTCTATGAGATATTATGATGATTATGTAGGTAGGCTTTTTTATGTACTGCTCACAAAAATGCCAGAAAAAGTTTTTTTTTAAATTTATGTATGACAGCAGGTGAGTAGGCTAAAAGGGTAGCAACATATCTATCAATGATTATTAAGAATAATTGAACAGTTGTTGTAGTGTGCATAATGTATAAAACTGTAGCCTAGTCAGTGCATTGCTTGATCAAGTTTATAATGGAAAATCCTGTGCACACTCAAAGTGTATTGCTTTCAGTGTTAGAAATAATAAATCAAAAATTCCAGATCAACCACAGCCTAACTCAGCAGCCATCAATTTCATTGTGATCTGCATATGTGACTAATAATGCTACCTGTAAATCCAAACCATGTATAATATACTGCCAATTAGTGCAAGTATCCCTAATTCTGATAGTGTTATTTATCACTACACTGTCGTTCTAACAAGTTCAAGAATTTAATTTAATCCTCATCTTCTTCCGTTATGATTTTAACCACATGAGGATGTAAGCAAAAGACTCCAAATAATAGCTTATTACCTCCTGCCAATATAGACGGAGATTTTAGTATTATTTATTATTGTTTTCCATGATAACATTGCAATGTTCCCCAGTAAGTCGGCGGTGGTACTGAAAGGGTATTGCACAGAAAGACTAAACAGGTACCACTTCTGAGTATATATTACTTACATTGGAAGTAAATACAAGGATCCTGGAGTCAATAAAATTATAGAGCTTGTATGTATTGTTTATTACAACAACCTATGAATCCACTGCATCCTCACCAGCTAACAAAAATTCCTTACAGGTAAAGATATAATTAAACAATGTCATTTTAAAGTCTTTTTTTTGAGAATAAAGAAATTTTTGTTGTCTTGGTTTCTTGTAGTTTTTGTGTATGTCTGTTAAAATAAACTGGCTGACTTTACACACACATGCACGCAGCCACATAAACGCACACAAATGCACAAACACACATACTCAGATCCATAATATTGTCTTTGACAAAGAAATGGTTTATAGCAATATTAGATTTGAGAATTCATTTACATCCACTAAATAATTAGTGCAGAAAGACAAGATAATGTAATTGACAGAGACTTATGTACTACATCAAATAGCTAGTCTAACCCATAGAACTTGTTTGTGATAAAAAAATATCCACATTAATTTTAGGTTCATTTGCTGTACTTTTTGTTTTAATTGACTTAACCTGATACAGCCTAACCCGTAACTAGATCTGTTATTATATAGTTAGGGTTATAAAAGACTATGAGCTAGAACTTCTTAGCTCTAGATGATACTAGTAAACTTACGCTCAATATTGCGCGTCCTTTAGCAGCTTTTGCTTCTGCACTCTTACTATTTCCCATGTTAGTAAGCCTAAGATTAGCGGGACTGATTTCTGAATTAAAAGTCCGCACCGTCGGAGCAATTTTTATAGCGCATTTCTGCCACCACCGTGCGCAGGAATGCGGGTTCCGCTTCTGCTGAATGAGTGGGTAAAGGTTCTGAGTCACTATGAGCATTATTGAGTAGTTCAGATGTAACACTTGACATAAATAATAATACTCTACTGTCATATATTTAATTATTTTATGTATTTATTGATTAATTATTTCATTTATTGATTTATTGATTGATTGATTGATAAATTGATAGATTGATAAATAGATAAATAGATAGTTAGATAGATAGATAAATATATTGATTGATTGGTTGACTGACTGACTGATTAATTGATTAATTGATTGATTGATTGATTGACTTGTGTGATGTAATTATTCATTATACTTTCAGAGTCTCTAGACATTTTGTAATTCAGTACTTCATTTAATGAAAAATGCTTGCAATAACTGAATAATATACATACTAAAGTAAGTGCAGCAATACAGCACCAATATAACAACCATAACATAAACCACATTCACAGTAGCATCAACAATTGTGGTAATGACAAGACTTCAATGAGAGGTAAGCTTGCTAGAAGCTGTGAAGTTTATCTATGTGTAGCAAGAAGCTATAATGATTCACTTAAAAGATTTAGACTACAATACCCTCCTTCAAAGTTAACCGAAGCACAAAAATGAAAGAATTTATCGGGATATACCCTAACTGCACACTTCAAAGTTGGACAATCATGATCAGTCAAATAAGGCTTCTGTCTACAAACACAGTACCCAACACAAACATTACACAAACAAGCATGATTACATAAAGAAATTGAGGAAACTCTTACAGTATAAATCAATTTTGTTTTCACTTTAGTGTAGCTCTCTGTGAATTTTTTTTATGGTTTGTCAATAATGCACTTTAATATGAGTAATAGATCAATGCACTGGACTATACTGCAGGCACAAATGTATCACATCAACCATCTTACACAAAACTTTCCCACTTTCTGCACATCCTTTGCTTCCCCTATATACGTGCCAAACATGTAGAATACTGATGTGTATTGAGAATTATAGCACTGGAATAAGTTCATTACATTCAAATATTATATATGTATATATATTATGGAAAAGATATGTATACTAAGTTAGATTACCCCATCAGAGGAGAGAAGGGTGTAGTGAAGTCCACAAACTTCCTGCTTTAGCACAATTCTGTAACTTTGCAGCATGGGAATAGCATCTCCGTGATAGGCAGTGCACAATTATTAATTCTTTTTTCTTTTTTTTTAGCTATTTTCATTATTAAATTTATTGAGTTTGAAATAAATAAGTTCAAGTAGTAGTTACTATTCTCGGTAGACTTCCTCTTCTTGGGAAAGTTCCAGCCTATTTTACATTTTGTAGCTTTAGAAGCAAATGGTAGGGCGTGTCCATGAATTACATTCAGGAGTCACTGAATCAGTGTGAAAGAAGCTAAATTTAAAGAAAATACAATGTCTGCCCTAGTAAATGCAGCAATGCTTTGCATATATTGGAACTGTGAAGTTGGTCATGCACATCATTTATACCATAAAGTGGAGGGAAAGTCACCACAACATGAGCTGCTGTGGATGACATGAAGTAATAATGAAAGAACTATTGTAACTTAAATGATACTTGGGATCTTAAGCCCCCACAATGAGTTCCAGGTGGGAATTTAAACTCAACTATGACAGTTGCAATAAAATTAAATCTACAAAGGTCATTTGGTGACTAAATACAAGTTCCAGATATATTAAGTTGTCTTTGAAGTAGCATTTTCCCTCACTATTTATTTCTCTTCAAATCCAACCTTCTTGGCACTTACAATGACATAATATACCATATACGACACCTAGTAGAGCAGATTTGTGCAATTATTTTACTGAAAATGTGCATTTAATGATAAAGCGTGAAACTTGGTATAGGATTTCTGGACATCATAAGAAGTATTTTAAGCCAAGGAGCCACCTCCAATTTGACCATTGGTTACCTCTATACGTCAATTTTTTACCATCATATGGAAATTTTACTTTAGTATGAATTTACATAGTATTATAATCTATTGAGGTTTGATTAAAACATGCTCTAGTGGATGTGGGTGCTCCATATCATCCACCACTCCCCCACATGGCATCCACCACTCCCCCTCCATATCATCTACCACTCCCCCTCCATATCATCCACCACTCCCCCTCCAGATCATCCACTACTCCCCCTCCACATCATCCACCACTCCCCCTCCATATCATCCACCACTCCCCCTGCACTCATACATGAACAATTTCGAGCACAGAAAGAAGATCAAGTCATCTTCTATCTCCTATCATCCCAACATGTGTGTGTATGTGTGTTTGTATGTGTTAGCCAGGAGGTAGACACATCCACATTGTTCCCGGCAGTTTCTCTCATTTCAATTTAGTACTCTGAACACGTTTACATGGTTCCCGGCAGTTTCTCTCATTTCATTTTAGTCCTCTGAACACGTCCACATGGTTCCCGGCAGTTTCTCTCATTTCATTTTAGTCCTCTGAACACGTCCACATGATCCCCGGTAGTTTCTCTCTTTTCATTTTAGTCCTCTGAACACGTCCACATGGTTCCCGGCAGTTTCTCTCATTTCATTTTAGTCCTCTGAACACGTCCACATGGTTCCCGGCATTTTCTCTCACTTCATTTTAGTCCTCTGAACACGTCCACATGGTTCCCGGCAGTTTCTCTCATTTCATTTTAGTCCTCTGAACACGTCCACATGATCCCCGGTAGTTTCTCTCATTTCATTTTAGTCCTCTGAACATGTCCACATGGTTCCCGGCAGTTTCTCTCATTTCATTTTAGTCCTCTGAACACGTCCACATGGTTCCCGGCAGTTTCTCTCATTTCATTTTAGTCCTCTGAACACGTCCACATGATCCCCGGTAGTTTCTCTCATTTCATTTTAGTCCTCTGAACACGTCCACATGATCCCCGGTAGTTTCTCTCATTCATTTTAGTCCATTAGACACGTCCACATGGTATTACCATTCTTCTCCACATCATCCACCACTCCCCCTCCATATCATCTGCCACTCCCCCTGTACTCATACATGAACAATTTCTAGCACAGAAAGAAGATCAAGTCATCTTCTCCTCTCATCCCAACATGTGTGTGTTTGTATGTGTTAGCCAGGAAGTATTTGTACTTTTCGTCCTTTATTTTTATAGTGGGAGGACTCATCAGCTGGCCCCACTGCAGCATCTCCTGGTTTCGAGCCATGTTCTGTCCAGATCACACGGACGAGTATGTGAGTGTGTGTTTCTCACTTTCATTCTGATATGGAGGGGGAGTGGTGGATGATGTGGAGGGGAAGTTGTGGATGATATGGAGGTAATGTGGTGGACCATATCTTCACAACTCCACCTCTATATCTTCCACAACTCCCCCTCTATGTGGAGTGGTGGAAGATATACAGGGGGAGTTGTGGAAGATAACGTAAGAGCTACTACCTCAAGAAATATGATTGTGTTTTGATTTTTGTTGTTGTTGTTTTCCAGAACATTCCTTTAGATTTATCAGTTTTTTTAATAAAACCAACTTGGGGCCAGCTGATGAGTCCTCCCACAATAAAAATAAAGGACGAAAAGTACAAGTAATTCCTGGCTAACACATACAAACACACACACACACACTCACACACATGTTGGGATGAGAGGAGATCCCTAGTAAAAAATCTTTCTAAGAATATTCAAGATCTTGCAAGCTTTTCTGGTCGATTCCAAGATTTACATTGTAAGAAAAATCTTTTTAATTCTTAACATAGCTAAGAACCTTCAAGATCTTGACAAGTCTTGCATATTCTTGGCATATCCTCGCTTGATTTACTCACTCGCCAATAATACACTTCTTGTATGTCCGTAACGACGACGGTGTGTATATTCATGAATAATTCATTAGCTTAAATTATTTGGTAGAGAGGCGTCATTAGCTACTTGAATGGGTAAAGTGTTGTCATATTTGGTTTTAGGCAATTAATTGTAACTGAAAAGCGAGTGGAATCAGCGAGAAAGAGGCTTAGGTTTCAAAGCTGAGATAGTTTAGGAGAAAAGAGAGCAGGAGAGGGAAACTAATGTAACCTTAATAACCAAGTGGCAATAAATAACTTGTGCTACTGCATTCTAACTTTGCAACACGTCAAGTGCCACATGTGGCGGGTACTAATTTGAAATACCACCTAAATGATGGTGCTAACTATTTTAATGTAGCGCCTGGCTGAATTACGCGTATTAGAATTAGTCTTGCGAGCCAGCTGCGAAAAGAATTTGGTCAAGCTTACTATGCTAGCTATCTCATTCAGCATCGTAAGCACTTTTATACTTGGGAAGAATTTAATTTATTTTAATTGTGGACTAGCTAATTAAAATAAATATGGTGTATAAAAGTATTCCCTAATAAAAACCTAAATACATCTTTTTTTTTTCTTTTCCTCAGCCAATTTAATCCCTCTAGTAATTTCTGTTTACTGTTTTGTTCATTTCCTTAGATTACTGGCCTCCAGAAAAGTTTATGTGCTCCTTTAAGTCCTAGGAACTCCATGGCCTGCTCTTGTGCCTTTACTTCTAGCCCAGTCATTAATGACAGCAATCATAAAAAACGGTCAGCTCCGACTTTCTTGGATGATGAAGCTGAGAGCAATGATAATGGAGTTGAAGAAGATTGTGATGATGATGATGATGATGATGGTGGTGGAGAAGGAAATTTGGGTGGCACTGATGACAATTATTCTTTTAGTAGTTTTCCTGCTACACTCAACAAAAAGGTAGGTGTAGTTAATTGTAAATAAATGCATGTATGATTAACTATTGTTTCTATTGGTTTCCTCCATGAATCGGATAAGTTTCCTTTGCCAGATCCTTTCCCCCTCCCAAAACAATTTTCTCATGGTATTGAAAGTGCTTTGTTGTCAAAAAGAATTACTAAGAAGGAAAAACAGTTCTTCATATCTGAGATAGCTTCCTCTATGTTGAGGTATAAGTGCTATCCAGACAGGGAAGATTACACGATTATTAATGAATATCCTTTTTTGAAGCCGAGCAGTGGGAATTCTTATGTAAGTTTTAACATGCAAATTTTCTAGCTTGTATTTGTTTTATCCTTCTATGATTATAGGATGTTATAATTAGAAGTTTAATAAACCGGTTCAAGGAGTTCCGCAGAGAGAAACGAGTGAGATTGACACCTTCTACAAGGTATACGCGAAAGGAACAATGCAAGTGTTGTAACCGCAGAGAGAAACGAGTGAGATTGACACCTTCTACAAGGTATACGCGAAAGGAACAATGCAAGTGTTGTAAACTTTCAATTGTTTCTTATAGCTACCTCAAAAGTTCGGTCTGCAGAAGGGATAAAGCAGAAGTCTCCTGGGATTGTAATGATGCTGTCTGTTCAGGGGTTGTAAATCCCTGAGCCCGGTTAATAGTAGAGCAACTCGAAGGACCAGCCTATGTTAGTTGGCATGCACAGGCACATGCAATAGTAAGTAGCTAGGAGCCAAGGTCTCAGTGACTTAGGTTTTTGGGTAATAATTAGGAATAAAAGAAAGAGCACATGGTACATACAGGAACAGGTGGGGTGATACACAGTGGGCATGTGCACGCACACACCCACACATGCAATGAAACATGAATAGGGTGATAATGAGTTCCAATCGTTCAGGTGCACCAGAGTTCACTCAGGTGCAGCAGATGCCATCTCTTGCTGGCGTTTGTGAGGAATAGAAGATCCCGAACACTATCATATCCCAGTGTGGTGCCAGGAGAGGTCAAAACAAGCTATGAGCGGCATATGAAGACATTACAAGTGAGAATGAGAGATGATTATCCTGTGATGATTATAATAATACACTTGTGTGTCAGTAATGACGACAACGGTGTTAGTATCATGAATAATTCATGGTCTTAAACCAATTTGGTAAAGCATTGTCATTGTTTGAATTGGTAAAGTGTCGTCACATTCAGTAGACCGTGATTAATTATTGTAATTAAAAAGCGGGTGGAATAGACAAGGGAAGGCAGCATAGGTTTTAAAAAGGGAGGTGAAAGTAGAGGCAAGTAGGCAATTCATTGTAACTAAAAGTGGGTGGAGACGAGTAAAGGTGGCATAAGTTTAAAAAAGGAAGGCAAAAGTGAGAAAAAGAGTACAAAAGAGAAGGCAAAAGTTTTGCAAAACCCAAGTCCACTATCCTAATGGAAAATCTTGAATAGTTCAGCAAGAAGAGAGCAGAAGAGTGAAACTTATGTAACCTTAACCAATGGTAGAGAATGATAACAATTAATACGTCAAGCGCCAATGTGTGGCAGGATACTTGCTAGTAATAATAATAATAATAATAGTAATCTTAATAATATTATTATTATTACAGTGATAGTAATAATATTTGTGAATTTCTTGATTGAAGGTCCAGTTCAAGAAGTCTCAGAAAAACTATGCCATCATAAAGGAACTGATGGAACGTTCCTTCTCGTTTCGGCATGTAGAAATATTGGACAATTCCCTTTCCCTTCAGGAAATGTTTGAAAAGTTTCCCTTTCTGCAAGAAATTGATATGGTAAGTAATTTTTGTTATAACAGAATGTGAGGCCATTATTATTTTTTGTTTCCATTTAGTTGATGACTGAGATGGAGTTCATTACAAAATCCAAGACCTTGAGGGAGAGCTCTTTGGAATGGTGGGTATTAACACTTTCGTTCCGGATCCCGCTTTGAAGCGGGTGACCGAGCTGCTTCATTTATGGATCCAGTCATCTCCAGAGCTTTGTAGAAGCAGCAAAAAATTGCTTGAGCCCAGCAGCCTTCCATAACACATTGAAACAACCGCTTCTTTGCCGACCAAGACTTTGCGGTTTGACTTACTGTATTCTCCTTTTTTTATAAAATCGCCAGTTCAACTGGGGGCCTCCCCATTACGTACAGTCTTAGGTAATGCTTATTACATCATAGGAAAAAAGTGAGCGTGTCGTGTAATTTAGGTAACTATGCACAAAAAAATGTTTTTTCGAAGTCAGTTTGGATAGATGGCGTCTACCAGTTACAGTGCTGTGGAAGTTTTAGACTTACTTGATACTGACTCTAGCGACTCAGGATCAAGCGGAGAGGAGGGAGACGACATCTAGGGCTATAGGAGGCCCTGTATCAGGGTTGGTGGACCAGACCCGTCAACTCTGATACTGACAACGGGAGTCAAGAAGATGATCGAGGTAAGCTTGTCTTTCTCTTGTCTTTCTCTTGAAAACTAGCAAGCTTCTGTTGTGGAAAGGACTTATTCATAGCTATATTGAGATAGAGAAAGCTGTTTAGCTATAATATTATATATATTTCATTGAGTTTTGATATCTGAAAGTGGGTTGTGGTTTTTTTAACAATTTCAAATTTTCAAAAAAATTTAATTTTTTTTAACCACATGTACTACTAGGACCAGATGTGTATGCAGTCACCAACCCGATTGTGAAGAGGACGCAGATGAGGCAACAGGAGCAGAGTCTTCCAGTGATGAAGGAGAAGATGCCGGACCTGGCGAAGTACACTCGGAGCCCCACCCCCACCACCCCCAAACAAAAATCCTGTATGAAACCACATACAATACATCATAAAGTTGCAATTATATAGGATCATGAATAATTTGTTGTTTGTATTACAAATATCTTTGTTGCTTGTGTTTTTGTGTATATGAAATCGTTTTGTAGTGGAGCTCGACGTCCGATGGCATATATTCCTTGTGGACACTCATAGATGTCTCCTACATGATCACAATCAGCACCAAACACAATAAACAACATATTTTATTGTTGAACTAATATGATATTGGTATAAAATACATCAAACTATTATTTCTATTTTTTTATTTTTATTGATGGGATAAGTGGACCAAAAAAAAATTTTTTTTAAGCATTAGTAGAGGGCCTAAATATTATTCAATTTTCTCAATCAAAAAATGAGGGGAATCCCAAACTCTTGGTCTATTTAGTGATATATGGCTGCTGTGGGATTTTCCCAGCCAGCATCGAGTTAAAAAAATAAAACGGTAATGCTCTATTCTGCGGTGAAAGATCAGATTTTTCCGCGCGCGTCCAAACAATTCAGGAACGAAAGGGTTAAAGAGGGTCAATATTCTGGAACAAGCAAGATTAGAATCCTCACGACATTCCAGCAGGTTTTCTTTTATTTTTCCTATTGACGATGGTAATGGTGATGTAATTAGATTTTCCTGTCTTTAATGGTACTCTGATGTGTACAGGTATAGATACGTCGCTCCATGCTCTGACTGTTCTACCGTTTCTACTGCCAGATGTCCGTGTGAAGGCTGACTCAAGCAAAATTTTGTATCTTGCTCAGGTAAAAATAATCATGTTATGTACATTGCAGTGCATTAAATAGAATATGGTCCCAAATATAAGCTCAGAGTTATTGGAATTCTGTATTTTTTGTTTAAATCAACTACATGGATCTGATTACAAAACCCAACACACTCAAATTTAGGATTATTCAACTACTTAGGTGGATTTTCTTTCTTTCCCTCCCTCCTTTGCCAATTAACTCTAGTCGCTACCCAGAGGTAAGGTAGCTGTACATCCTCTTGCCTATCTAAGTATCTTTGGAAGGAACTGGGCTGGCTATCCACATATCAGTGCAGAGGTAGGTATGTTCACCCAAACCCGCTTTCAGGCAGGGAAATCCCCAGCTTTGGGGGGAAGGCCCCTTTGCGCAGATCGTGCGCCACGCATTGGGGCCTTGTGGCCAAAGCCGGTTGGTCGGGATACCGACCAACAGCCTCCCCCAAAGAAATTAATTTAATTAGTTATAGTTAATTAGGGTCAACATACCTGCCTCGAAGCCAGTCATTCACTCACACATACACTGCCCCGGCCGGTCTTATCCCTTGCCCGTTGTGAGAGAGATAAGATAATCTGACGCTCAACTTTAATAATGAATTAAATCATAAGAATGCATACAGTTACATTGACACCACATGAATTCAAACTGTTCCCACTGTCTCTCAGTCACTAGTAAGCCAACCTTTGGCCAGCTGGGACTTCGGAGTACGTATATACCTCAAGAAGGCCGCGCTGTGCCACCTGCCGAGGATCTGAATCAGTGAGTCCTCCACTCCCAACAACGCTACTGATGTGGCCGCCCCGATCCGAAAACTATGTCCGGCATAGAAGTGGGCAGGGAGGTTGAGGTCCTGAAGTGCTGTCCGGACCTGCTGGACGAACCAGGGCTTCGTCATCGTTTCTCTCTCATGGTCCAAGAAGAAGTGGCCAGCATCGTCCCCCCTAGACCGCAGACCAGGTGATTGCCCCCACTGGGCAGATGTCTGTCCCGGTCCTTCCCACGCAGCAGGACCTGCTGGACAGCATCGGGTCCACGAAGGTGTTTCCCCCCCCACTGTACTGCCTGCAGGAGCAGAGTTCGGAGTCAATCCCGTCATTAACACTCTGTCCAGCAGGGGAGGACAGGTCGGTTATCAGCCGGAACTTGCCTGTGTTGTGGCCTTTTGGAATCACCCCAAAGCGGCTGATGTGTAGCCGAGGAAGGTGATCAGTGCACGGAAACGGACCCAGCATCCGGTTCAATGCACATTCCTTGTGCAGGTACTCCTCGACCACTTCAGGGTGCTGAGTAGCCGATTCCATGTTGTGATTAGTGGATTTTAAGGGGTAGTTGCGAGAGTACCCCACTCTGAATCCGTCCTTGAGGCCCGAACATATGTACCTAGCAAATGCAGAGTCTGGGTGTCTCGCCAGACTTCTCTCCCACTCCTGTTGACACAGTGGTGTGGCGATGACCGACAGCTCCTTGCACTGGTGACCCTGCACTGGTCTGCAGGCATCCAGGCAGAGTAGGTCTGCCATGTACACATAAAGAGAGGACCATCCTGCAAGCATGCAGATGGTGTGAGATACAACAGTCAAGGTGGCCACAGGCCGTCATACCCCACATAAGGGTGGAACCCTAATCACCTGGTCTAGCCGAGCAAGGCTCACTGGTTTTGAGATCCGACTGTGTCGGCAATTCTGCAGAGGGATCATGGCTGAGTACGTGAGGGTTTACTGAGACTAGTGGATTGACAGCACTGGATACTGAGCCAAACTTCCCAGCTACACCAGGTGACTACCGCCCTAATATCCCCCACCCCCCATTATTTCCCTAACAACCCGTAGTCCTAGCACCGCCACGCTTGATTGTCTTAATCGAATATGGCTGCTATGCACAGTTTTCATAAATATCATCGAAAAAGGTCACAGCAACCTCAGCTAAATAGGTGTTCGGAACAGTACAATAATATTAGTAGCGGTGACCTGGTCGGAGATTGAGCTCTCCCTGTCCTTCCTGCCTGACGTCTTCGCAGACAGTCCACCCACGGATGAGCTTCCTGGCAGCTCAGGCACACATGAGTGTACCGGCAGTTTCCCCTCCAGCATTTGCCCTCGTTGAAATTCCTACACGGCTCTGAGGTGTGAGGTCGTGACGTTGAGGGGTGGTCCGTCCCACTTCGACATCGCTCCTGGGTTAATGGGATAGCTACCCACGAGGTGGTCATCACTCAGGCAGTAGGAGCATCTTGGGATGACTCTTGCCCGCCCCGTAAAGGCCTCATTATAGAGCCTAGTGTTGGGTACCGACCAGTCGAGGTCTCTCCTAGCAAGTGCTTCCCTCCGGTACTGGAGGTCGTATAGCACCCATTGACAGCCCTCATAGTTCTGCTCAGCACCGACAATTGAGGCCTGGTAAGCCAGGAATTCGGGTGCCTTTTCAGGGAACCTGATGGCTAGGATTGCCGCCATGACCGAGAACCTCTCTAGCCACAAGGACATGCTGGTTACTGGCGGGCGAGCCGACCCCGACGAGTGTGTAGTGGGAACAATCCCATCTTCTGCCACTACCTCCGCCATCTCCACGAACTCCAGCGCCATAATCTTTTTGGCGACCCTGGTGGAGACGAGTGCAATGGGATTGTAGGGGCCTCGAGATCCCAGGGATGGTAATGCCGTGTCAGTGATCCAGGGTGTCAGTGATCCAGGGTGCCGGGATGCTCGGCAGGGGGGTTGCTGCAGCTGGCAGGCTGAGTCCCGAACTCGACGTGGTGGTCGAGAAGATTGAAACCGATGGTGGTAAAGGACCTAAATACAACATACACAGCGCATGGCGATAACAGGCGAAGAGACATTGTACTAGAGTAGTTGTGGCCTGAGGGAGGTGCCGCCGCTCAGTGTACTGAGGGGACCTTACACGATGTAGATGTGGCCTGGTGCTCCAGGCTTAGGGGGGTGTCGCCGCTCAGGGCACTGAGGGGACATTAAATGATGTAGATGTGGCCTGGCGATCCAAGGCTTAGGGGCACTGAGGGGACATTAAATGATGTAGGCGTGACCTGGTGCTCCAGCTTAGGGGGGTGTTGCCCACAGGGCACTGAGGGGACATTAAATGAATTAGGCATGGCCTGTTGCTCCAGGCTTATGGGGGTGTACTGAGGGGACATTAAAATGATGTAGGCGTGACCTGGTGCTCCAGGCTTAGGGGGGGTGTCGCCGCTCACAGCACTGAGGGGACATTAAATGAAGTAGGCATGGCCTGGTGCTCCAGGCTGTGGAGTGTTGCGTCGACTCTCAGAGCACTATCAGGGTGCTATGCCCTAGTTTGAGAAAGGGGCATGACCTACCATGGCTAAGACCAGGTTGAGCAATCACCCAGGAAGGCCTTAGGGGTATAGGGGGGAATTACCCAACTAGGATACAGAGGACTTCTGACTGGTAATTTTTTTTTTTTTTAACGTGCTACCTAGGTCACCACCACCCTTTTAGCCTCCCCCTGCTATTGCTCACCTGTGAAGCTCGAGTCGATACCTACAAGCGAGGTTCCTGGTGCTGCTGAGCTAGGTCCCCCTGGACTGCTACTACCTAGTCCCAGACCAGAGTTCAAGGAGACCCCAGTGGGGTCCAAAGTGGGAGTGTGGTCTGCTGGAGCCCTCCAGGCTAAAGGATGGGATGGCCCCAGTCTGGGCATGAACCACTCCAGCTGCTCAGCCGTGAATGTAGGAGGACCATCCCTCCTCTCAGACACAGTGGCTGGTGGTGGTGGTGGAGAATCCATAGGTAGAGAAAAACCCGCTGACTAACTACAACTGGGAGTGTTTAGAGGCAGTGTCACCACTCAATCAGCCAAACTTTGCCAAAATTTGGTAGCCGTCTTGTCTAGCACCCGCTATAGGCTATTCTAACTGTGCCGCATGTGCCTTCCCACCTGTACGCATGCGCTTCCTGTGTGTGCCACACCTCCCCGGTGTGGGCGCCGTGGCCCAGCTCCATTTGGTCTGGAAGTAGGTTATTCAATGGGAAATTTTAATTAAAAGGTGAAGTCTATAAAGATATTAAAAATAATGTTTATTGTTTACGATAGGATAACACTGTGATAGAGAAAATGATTAATTAAAGATTTAATGCTGTATTTGTTGTATCTTGAAAAATGGCATTACAAGTGTAGTTAATTATAACTTGTTTTTTCTTCCTGTTCTTCAGGATTGCACAAATCTGGCCTCTGTTGTTAAAGATGCTGGGATGCTGACCCCCTATGTGTTGGTGATGGGGACGTTGAAAGAACCAGGGCAAGCCTTCCTAGTAGTGGATAAAAACATAATTAATGAAATTACTAATTACAGTATGACTATATTCCATTTGTGTTATTGTCAGCCTATTGTGTTTTTAATATAAAATACTCAATAGGGTGTAGTAACTTTTTTCTTTTCTTGAAATTTTGCTGTTAAATTTTCCTATAAATAAAGCATCTATTACTGTGAAACATTTTTTCACTTCTATTTTAGTTTTATTGTCATTGTAACATCTTTCTTTGGAAATAATATCAAAAAGTTTTTAATTATAAAAAAAATATTAGCAACTTGGTAAAACACATTTGATATGAGTATATGAGTGCACTCTATTTATGGTGTGAACTCACACTGAAATTGGTGTGTACTTCACACCAAAACGATGCAGTTCACACCATGTTTTGGTGTATACATGTGGGAGAGGGATATTGTAGTCACTTGCAAGACAATCAGTCAGTCTGTCACTCAACAACTACTGTAGCTACCAGACATTTTAAATTTAACATTTAATTTTGTAATTTCAAGAACTAAAGAATAATAGAAACATTTTTCAGGTCATCATTTTAATAATTTGTGAGGTCAATAATTAAAATTTTTGAAATATACTTCACTTTTCAAATCTGAAAATACTATATAAACACTTCAAATAGTATTTAAATATCAGCTTTTAAATACAAATACTCATGTATTTGACCCCAACCACGGTGAATGTGACACAGATCACGCGAAACTACTAAAAATTTGTAAGGTGATGATGAAAATAAACATTAATGTGGTGGCAATGAACATGAATGAAGTTATAATCAGTTGTTGTTTGTTTGTTTTTTGTTTGTTTCTATTGCTGTGCTGATAAACGGACAGGAGAGGCCAACTAGCTCAGCTATTCTTAAGGCCTTCCTAAGGTACCCAATCACAGCTGGGTGGACTGGTGGGGCTGGTGGGAGGCAGATGGAAATCAGATGGAAAAATTGCCTGAGTTGGGCTTGAACTCAGGAACGCGGGTCCTAGCCCAGGACACAACCACTACACCACACAACTCACACCTACACCACACAACACTTTCATAGTCATCTACAATATCTTCAGTTGTTTAGATGATAGTGCATATTCATCATGATGCTCAAATTATTTTGATACTACAATCAGTTAAGAATACTCACCTAACAGCTACTTGCAACTCTACTGCAGGTACAACACACAATATCTAGAATGAAAGAGCCTTACAAATGCTAATTAATACCCACTGTAAAGTCAGTTGCCTCTGAAGAAGACCTACACATAGCTTGCTCATACTTGCTAGCTGAATGTAAGAACCTGTACTTAGTTGTGAAAAACCTGCTCATGCCTGCTATTCTTTGCTTATTTTGTTTATTCTCAAGGGAATGAATAGTGACCAAGTAACAGGGCTACAGATATGATAAAAAAATAAGGGTGTGAGGCTGAAAAACAACAACAAAAAACTATAGCATCAGATTTTGATAGGTAATGTGTGAGTGTTATTGAGGACTAGCTGGCAGATCTACCTCCATAAATTGGGTGTGGCATCTTAAGGGCAGAGCTGTCAATATAGCAAACTTAGTTACATTCTCTCATATGTCATTTTAATTTATTTGGTGATAAAACTCCCAATTTCCATATATGGAAAATAACGTTTAGAGGTCACTAAAGGTCAAATTGAAAATGGCTCCTCGACTCAAAATTCTTCTTATGATGTCTAGAACATACGTAACAAGTTTCATGCTTTTGTCACCAAATGCACGATAGTTGCACAAGTCTGCTCTGCTACCAGCATTTTTGAATGGAGAATTACAAGAAAGTTGTACATGCACATGAACAGATCTTGGATGGGGGGTTATTAAGCACTAAAACTATTCAGACATATGTCATAAATATTCCTGACTTACTTAGTATTAGTTTTTCATACTAAAAATAACTTGAAAGCTTAGTTTTAGTTTTTCCTAATTCTCCTTGAAGATTTAGTTAGATTTTAGCTTGTTCTTCAATATCATGTGAAGGATTTAAGAAAGTAGTTCATGTACTTTTCCCAAAAAACTTCAAAAATAGCACTAGTTCTTTCATGTTCTTACAGCTTAGTTTTAGTAATTCGTACCAACACCACACGGGATGGTGTGACAAATGATGGTGTGATGAAGGATGGTGTGATATAGGATGGTGTGATAAGTGATGGTGTGATAAATGATGGTGTGATAAATGATGGTGTGATAAATGATGGTGTGATAAAATGTCGATGTCATAATTTGGATGATGTCATAATTCAAAATTCCACTAAATCACTCCCACAGTCAGGGAACAAAATTGGAGAAGTGTTTTGGCCATGTGCACACCTCAATCAGCGAGTAGCAGATGGTTCGGTAAAAGGTCATCTGTTTTCCTCAGTTAATATAATTATCACAGAGTGGCTAAATATTAGAACCATGGAAGCCACCATTACTTGGGAGAGGCTGAGGTAAGTAGAAAGTTCCATATTATGTTAGCTTAAGTTACAAAATTATGTTGTTCTTGTTTTTTTTGGTAGAGTTACCAGTTTGTTCACCAGTTACTGGTAGTGGAGATAGTCAGAATGGCATAAATTAGATACTACAGAAGTTATCACTATTCATGAAATTGGGTAAGAGAGTAATAATTCTGTAGATTATTAATAGTCAACTACTATTTACTTTTTTGCATGAACTAAGCTAATGTATATTATGCAACAATACATCAGTGTAGAAAGCAATTTTAAATTGGCCAATCAAGCGGTCACATTTGCCATGTCTACAGTATTGGGTGGGGTTTAAATTATTTAAATATTACTTAATAAAAAATTGACATATTAGTAAAATGATGTAAAATTAGCATGATAAAAACTAATCAATCATACCCATTAGCTAATAATACCTTGTCAAGGAATAATTTTTAAGTTTGACAGAATCTTACAGAGCATTCTCCAAAACAAGGGAGGCAGAACCAGGTGACAGCAGTCATAAATAGTTTATGTAACCTAACAAGGCAGGCTTGTTCGCCATTTGTGCTCAAGCACACCACTAGTATTATTATTATTGATTCTATTTAACTGATTTGAGTGAAAAAACAAAACAAACTAGAGGCAAACATTGCTCATCTATTGGCCCACCAAAGTGAGGTGGTTAAAAGAAAAGTGGACAATTTGGAATTAGATCCTATGTTTTTCTCTTACACATTGAACTCGGAATTAAGATGTGCTTGTAAATGTGAGATTATCATCATTATCTAAGGAAAGTGTGAAGTGAGAAGCTAAATGGGTCAACTGAGTAAGGCGAAAGTGTATGACAGGTAAACCACACGTGAGTACTCTATTACATACAGGTTCCAGGAAATTATGAAAATCTGTGAGCACCTGCTGGTGAAAAAATAACCCAGTTTTCACAGCTTGACAACAAAATACTACAATTTACATTATGGGTGTAAATAATGTACTTATTTATATTACGAAGGTAATTTCCTGTGTAGTAATTGTTTTTACTGCTTACAATCAAGATGAATAAATTAAAGAACATACATATGAATTTAGTTGACAGCTTATTTGTATAAAAACTGGATGATGTGTAACAAACACTGGTATCAAGAAAGCCATTATGAATGGACACATGATCATTGTATGTTCAATCACAATGCATTCTGTCTGCATTATCCTACAGTAATGGAGCACTCCAGTTAGAGTTTCACCAGTTGTGGTCATAAATTTTGTTAAAGGTGTCTGTTCATCAAGAGATGAAATACCAGCAAAGTTAAATGTACAAAAAGTGAAACAGGTGCTTGCAAATTCAATTGTAACTACTCAACGTGGCAGCAGAGGAGTGAGAAGAGTAGCTTTTCTTAAACATGTCAAATCCTAAGGCTACTTGCCCACTTGGCTGGACAACTCGCCCAGAGGCTGCGGTCAAACTTCAACCGTTTCCAGTTGGAAGTATAAGTTATTCTGCAGTTTGTGGTAGAGTAATTGGATATCAAAAAGGATTGAACTATCCCAACATAACTTTACACGAGCGATCCTCTTTCGGATGGTGCTGGGTGTGGCTCAGCTAGTTCATGTTGTCAATTAAAGAATCCTCCATGGTTTGAGTCTATGCTACCATTACTGACAAGAAATGATATTGAAATGCACATTTGGTTGTGGAGAAGATCCCAGTAAAGACATCATATTGTACCTAGCTGAGGTATATATGTTCAATAGCCAAAACTTAACAGCTTTACTGAACTAGCTAGTTTATGTTTCTATTATTATTTTTGCTAAACTATTAAATTGTTAAATAGTGGGTTTTATCATGCTGTAAATAAATTTGAAATAGGTTTTAACATCAATTTTCCTTGTTTTACTGCTCTTACTCCCCCTCCCATTATCATTCCCCTTGCAGTAATTTACTACTGTAATATCTAACTGACCAAATGTGTGAACCCTCCACCGCTATTAAGCACTAGCTACCTGGCTATTGCAATGTAATCTCCTTCCAAAAGAACAAGCAATCTGTTAGCTATTTTAATGAGGCAGCTCGAGCAATGAAAATGATACATGGAAATGCTGTCTTCATAAGAGAAGAAGCTTATACTAGCCAGAAACATTCACCGGTTGATATTTTCAACGCGAAACTTCATTTGTTTCAACTGCGTCAACTTCCCTGCGCATAAATTAAACTACACCGCCGGCTGCAAGAAATTGTGTTTGCTCACGTGATTATTATGTGACACTGGGGAAGTTACCCACAAAAGCTGGTACCTACGCAGAACTTTCAGCTCCGCGTTATCTCAACAAATAGCCTGCAATTCAAAAAAATTAACACAATAAAAGGTCCTAAAATCTTCGTTCTGAGTAAGTTCATAATCATCGGTTAATTGTCAGTAATCTCCAAAATCGGAGCACGACAGACAGACAGACAGACTGGACTACTATAACCCTCTCGCGCATGAGCGCTGAGGGTTATTGCACGCAACTACGGAACTAGTCTGGCGTAGTCAGACCCTTTACCCAACCGCTACCCAACCGTTGCGCGGGGAAAGGGTCTGGTGTCCGCGTATATGTCGAGTTGTGAAGCCGATTTGTCACAGGGATAGGAGAAGAAGAGAAGGAGGATTTTGTCGAAGTCTGGATACCAGAATGTTCTCATTTCCTTGATAGCTGAGTTGGATATGGAATTGGATGTGAAAATTGAATTACTTGTGTAGAAAATGTGTTGAGAAGTTGAAAAAACTTAAAGAGAAAAAGGAAGAATTGCTTTCTTTGCTGAGGAGGTCAGATTCCTTAGAAACTCTCCTGTCATCTTCCTCAGGAACTTGTGCTGGAACTTCTCAAGTTCAACACAGTGCATCTGGTTCTCCAGAAGTTACTGTAAGTTGTTGTTGTTGTTGTTGTTTTTAACTATTTATAGTTCAAGTAGTTCTAATTTAATTGGCGAGCGAGCGTAGCGAGCGAGACACTTACAGGGGTAACACAATCGAAAATCGGGGATGTTTGTTTATTTATTTATTGGCGAGCGAGCGAAGCGAGCGAGACAGTATTAGGGGTGGATAATGCAAAATCGGGTATATGTTATTGGCGAGCGAGCGTAGCGAGCGAGACACTTACAGGGGTAACACAATTGAAAATCGGGGATGTTTGTTTATTTATTGGCGAGCGAGCGAAGCGAGCGAGACACTATCAGGGGTAACTCAATCGAGATTTCGCTATATTTATTTATTTATTTATCTGTTTATGGGGTACGTGAGACCTCTGTTTTCGCCCGCGCTTCTAATTACGTAAGTTAGGTAAAGCGTTCACAGTTCCAGTATTTTTCAATTAACGAGCGCGGAGAATCCTGCTGCAGACGCAACTTTGTTTCAACCAAAAAGTTTACAGCTACTCTCTTCTTGAAACAATTGTGAAGTCTTTGTCAAGCTGCGCTTCTTTGCCACTGCTTTCGAAGTTTATTCAGGTAATTCTGTTAGTTTAGTCTGGGATCAGAGACTTTAGATTCTTTGATGCTAACTGAGAATGGAAAGGGTTACACTGTGCACTACAGTTAGATGTAATTTCTGTCCTATTTTTCTGTAAAAAGAGTCTGCTCGCTCGCCATGCATTTGCGCTATTCGAGCGCACCACTAGTTTATTCAGCGAGCGAGCGAAGCGAGCGAAGCTGACTCTCAGTCGTGTTCAATTGAGATTTCAGATATATATATATATGTATGTATACGTACGTCAAAATATTTCGCCCGCGCTTCTAATTACGTAAGTTAGGTAAAGCGTTCACAGTTCCAGTATTTTCAATTAACGAGCACGGAGAATCCTGCTGCACTGCCTTACGCAACTTTGTTTCAACCAAAAAGTTTATAGCTACTCTCTTCTTGAAACAATTGTGAAGTCTTTGTCAAGCTGCGCTTCTTTGCCACTGCTTTCGAAGTTTATTCAGGTAATTGTTAGTTTAGTCTGGGATCAGAGACTTTAGATTCTCTGATGCTAACTGAGAATGGAAAGGGTTACACTGTGCACTACAGTTAGATGTAATTTCTGTCCTATTTTTTTGTAAAAAGAGTTTGCTCGCTCGCCATGCATTTGCGCTATTCGAGCGCACCACTAGTTGGCTAGCGAACGTAGCGAGCGAGACAGTATTAGGGGTGGATAATGCAAAATCGGGTATATGTTATATATATGTATGTATGTATGGATGGTACGTATGCTCTTTAAAAGCACGCGCGGGGAACGTTTTTTACCTAAAAACACGGCTATTTAGGCTTGACTCCAGTTTATTCTGAAACTACAGCATTAAGCAAATCTTACTTTATACTTAAGCTCCAAAGTATGAGAAAATTCCTGCTAAAACGCTTGTTTTCAAGACACAAAAAGTTGATTCGACAGGTTACTATGGCATTGAAGACCCTTTTCCAGACTTAATTTCAAAACTTCGCCGTTTTATGGGGGGATACGGAGTGCCTGTTGTTGGTTGTCAAGAGCCGTTGGTAGTCACAATGCCGTAGTATTAATGCTATGGAAGCTACTACTTCTCGAGGGAAGCTGAGATAAGTTCGCAATTCCATATTTGTTAGCTAAATATGCAAAATTAACTCTGGCCTTTCTTTTTTGTAGCTAAGAGCTAGTTAACAGTGACTGGTAAATTTTAATGGTCAGATTGGCTCAAATTTAGTACTACAAAAGTTACCACTGCTCAAGAAAATGAGGTAAGAAAGTAATTGTGTATTTGTGTGCTAAAATTGATTGTCTTTTGTTTTTGTAGGTGAGAGCTTGTCAAGAATTCAAGGTAATTCCGATGGTCAAAGTAACTTCAATTTGATACTACAGAAGTTATCAATACTCAAGAATGATGTAAGTAGTAATTCCATATTTGTTGGCTAAAATTACAAATAATAACACTGGTTTATTTTTTATCGTAGCTGAGAGCTTGTTCAAGAGTTACTGGTGATTGAGATTATCAGAATGGTTGATGTTTGATACTACAAAAGTTACCATTAATAAGGTAAGAGAGTGATTTTGTATTTGTTTGCTGAAATCAAATGTCATAACTGCTACTATAGTGTTTGCATGAAGTAAGCTAAAACATAGTAACATTTTATGTTACCTAACTATCAGGCTCGCTTGCCATTTGTGCTCAAGCACACCACTAGTTTAGATATATGTATGGACGTACGTATGTCATTTTGTACTTTGACCCTCGCGTTTTTGTGTTAGTTCGATTGTCGACCCCGTCCCAAATTGCACTAAACAGAATCCTCTGATTTATCGATCAGTACCCGTATCACCCTAGAAATTGAATTGTTTACCGTTTTGAATTCTTTTGCGGGTGCAGTTCAAACTTGAAAACTTAAGGGACTTCCATTTCTATTCGAGTTAGTGGCGGTGGTAAGTCAATGCTATCTTTGTCATGGTTATAAGCCGTGCGCAACAGTATTTACTTGAAAATATATTGTCCACTATACTACTGCGAAGGTAAGTCTGTGTAGGTGCATGTCCAGTTGTGTCAAAGCATTGTGTGTTACAACCACTACTTAGCTAAAGAATATCACAAAGAAAACTTTTTAATAACGTGTATTGTTTTGTTGTTGTTGTTTTTTCCTTCAATTCAAGCAGTTGCAGAGAGTTGTTACTATGGCACTGAAATCCCTTTACCCTGTATGCTAAATTTAAAAACTGGACCTTATTTCCAGTAGCTTCAGTGTTAGAAGTCAAAATCAATAGTATAGTCTTTAGGCTCGCTCGCCATTTGTGCTCAAGCACATCACTAGTTTAGATATATGTATGGACGTACGTATGTCATTTTGTACTTTGACCCTCGCGTTTTTGTGTTAGTTTGGTTGTCGACCCCGTCCCAAATTGCACTAAACAGAATCCTCTGGTTTATCGACCAGTACCCGTATCACCCTAGAAATTGAATTGTTTAACGTTTTGAATTCTTTTGCGGGTGCAGTTAAAACTTGAAAACTTAAGGGACTTCCATTTCTATTCGAGTTAGTGGCTGTGGTAAGTCAATGCGCTATTTGTCATGGTTATAAGCCGTGGGCAACAGTATTTACTTGAAAATACATTGTCCACTATACTACTGCGAAGGTAAGTCTGTGTAGGTGCATGTCCAATTGTGTCAAAGCATTGTGTGTTACAACCACTACTTAGCTAAAGAATATCACAAAGAAAACTTTTAAATAACGTGTATTGTTTTGTTGTTGTTTTTTTCCTTCCAAGCAGTTGCAGAGAGTTGTTACTATGGCACTGAAATCCCTTTACCCTGTATGCTAAATTAAAAAACTGGACCTTATTTCCAGTAGCTTCAGTGTTAGAAGTCAAAATCAATAGTATAGTCTTTAGGCTCGCTCGCCATTTGTGCTCAAGCACATCACTAGTATATATGTATGTATGTATGGATGGTACGTATGCTCTTTAAACGCGCGCGCGGGGAACTTTTTTCTCCTAAAAACACGGCTATTTAAGCTTGACTCCAGTTTATTCTGAAACTACAGCATTAAGCAAACCTTACTTTATACTTGAGCTCCAAAGTATGAGAAAATTCCTACTAAAACGCTTGTTTTCAAGACACAAAAAGTTGATTCGACAGTTACTATGGTATTGAAGACCCTTTTCCAGACTTAATTTCAAAACTTCGCCGTTTTATGGGGGGATACGGAGTGCCGGTTGTTGGTTGTCAAGAGCCGTTAGTAGTCAGAATGCCGTAGTATTAATGCTATGGAAGCTACTACTTCTAGAGGGAAGCTGAGATAAGTACGCAATTCCATATTTGTTAGCTAAATATGCAAAATTAACTCTGGCCTTTCTTTATTGTAGCTAAGAGCTTGTCAACAGTGACTGGTAAATTCAAATAGTCAGATTGGCTCAAATTTGGTACTACAAAAGTTACCACTGCTCAAGAAAATGAGGTAAGAAAGTAATTTTGTATTTGTGTGCTAAAATTGATTGTCTTTTGTTTTTGTAGGTGAGAGCTTGTTGTCAAGAATTCAAGGTAATTCAGATGGTCAAAGTAACTTCAATTTGATACTACAGAAGTTATCAATACTCAAGAATGATGTAAGTAGTAATTCCATATTTGTTGGCTAAAATTACACTGGTTTATTTTTTTTATCGTAGCTGAGAGCTTGTTCAAGAGTTACTGGTGATTGAGATTATCAGAATGGTTGATGTTTGATACTACAAAAGTTACCATTAATCAGGTAAGAGAGTGATTTTGTATTTGGTTGCTGAAATAAAAGGTCATAACTGCTATTATAGTGTTTGCATGAACTAAGCTAAAACATAGTAACAATACTTAGTTTTATGTTACCTAACATCAGGCTCGCTCGCCATTTGTGCTCAAGCACACCACTAGTTTATATATATGTTTGGACGTATGTATGTCATTTTGTACTTTGACCCTCCGTATTTTTGTGTTCGCTCCGCGTTCGACCCCGTCCCAATCTTCACTAAACAGAATCCTCGGGTCTAGCGACCATTACCCGTATCGCCTTAGAAATTGAATTGTTTACGGCTTTGAATTGTTTTGCGGGTGCAGTTAAAACTCAAAAACTTATGGGAGCTCCATTTCTATTCGAGTTAGTGGCGGTGGTAAGTTAATACGCTATTTGTCACAGTTATAAGCCTACTCAACAGTGTTTACTTGAAAATGCATTGTCCTCTAGACGAATCACGAAGGTAAGTCTTGCGTAGGTATGTTCAGTTGTGTGAAAGTATTGTGCGTTACAACTACTATTAAGAATATCACAAATAAAATTTTAAATAACGTGACTTGATTTTGTTGCTTCTTTTTCAATTCAAACAGTTGCGGGGAGCGGTTACTATGGCATTGAAACCCCTTTACCACATACGTGATTTAAAAACTCGACTATATTTTAGTAGCTTGAGTGTTAGTTGTTAAAATCAATCATTTAACAATAGTGTAGTTTAAGGCTCGCTCGCCATTTGTGCTCAAGCACACCACTAGTAATTATCTGAATTAGGCAAAGGTGCACTACAAGTCAAGGATTAGATCATTCTGGCTTACTCATTAGGTCAAGTTTTGACTCATTTGCAATTCATGCTATCAAGAGAAATAGCCGAACCAGAGCAACAATATTGAAAGTTATTGGAGAAATTGTGTACACTGAGGTAGTAAAGCTATGTTCCGATGATTTTAATTAAATCATGAAGCAGAAAGATGTAACCTGTTACCAGAAAATGGAGAAAATCATGGAAAAAAATTCATGAAGAAACCGAAATTAATGCTCCTACATTATATTCCTTACTTCAAGCGTGCTTGAAAACAAAGGGTCCAAGAGTTAATACCAAAGAATTGATTGCTGTGGTTGTTTCCATTTTTTGCAAGCATCACCAGCCAGAAGTTTGCTTGCTGCAGAGGATATTTTCTCTTGTTCTTTATCTAGGACATGCTAGCAAACAAGTAAATACACCCTTATGCTGTAATATCCTACAGATATTGTATTTTTACTACACAGGTTTTTCAAAGATTACAAAAAAACTGGGATATGTTTATCCCACTCAAGTTGTATCAAACTTGTGGTGGAATGTGGAAAAACCTTTGATTATCGTACAAAAGAGTGGAAGAAAGAAGCTGAAGATATGATGTCGGCAGTTGAGGTAATAATTATAATTTTCTGTACACACTTTCAGCTAATTTTGCAACTTGATCATTTCATTAATCAGACACAGTCTGGTGATCCCATAGTTTTCGGATGAGGGTCTATTGTCTGCTGTAATTAGTGACATTTAAACTTGTGCCAATATCGTGTGAAAATATCAGTAGTTTCATCTACACATAAATTTTGTGCATGTCAAATATTCTTCCAAAGTGTCTTCACTCCCATTTTTCTCTACTAAAAAACTTGTGCCTTGACATACCCATATTCATGACATTAATTTGTTTTAATAGAAAGCCATGACAACAGTACCAGAAGTTAATGCAACTTCTACCGGAGTTCAAGCTATGTCAGTAGAAAGCTCAGATAGTCATGGTTGTGTGTGTGAAGATGAGTTCAATTGATATAGTTTATAATTTTCATACCTTAGCAACTATTTATTGATTAAATAGTAGAATAAATAACATGTGCTGGTGTGAACTGACTATACCATTTATAATTGCTAATCCTAATTTAAATTAAACATTCTACTCCTAAGAGGCTCGAATACCGATGTAGCCGGTCAAACAGTTTCAAGTCAAAGTGTGACGGCAGGGTTCAAGATAGTGTTTGACAATATTGATTTAACTGTAAGACCTCGTTATAGTACTGAAGAAAGACAATCACTTTCTTTGCACAATGTAAATGCTTTTGCTGTCAAAGATCGCATAAATTATTCCACCTTTTCCAGTACAAGAGAAAGAAAAGAAGATTATTTATATTCCATTCTTCCAAATGATGAAGATTATCAGTCCTTAAAGGAAAGATTTATTATTCATGTTTCATGAGTCATAGTGAAGTATATGAATTTTTTTAAGGAAGACTTCCAAAATTTGATTCAATGGCACATTCCACATCAATTTAGCAAAGAAATGAGCAAAAAATCTGAAGTGGTAAGCAAGAAAGGGTTGGATGCAGTCTGGATCATTGAATCCTCATGACCCACTAATAAATGATTACTGATCTCTTAGCGTAATAACACTTGTTTTTGTGTTAGAGTAGTATCAACTCATGATGGGTTGCATTGCCCGAGTATAGCTGTTCCTTTGTTCTTATAAATTTCTGGAACAAAAACACTTCACTACTACTGATTATCACATGCTGTGGACATATTAGAAGTTTCAATGTGTGCAGTTATCTTCCAAAAATTAAAAAAATCATGAGTATATAAACAATTAAAAAAATTAGAACGCAATTTTAGAAAAAAATTTTTGTTGCAGGTTGAAATTTTGTATAACGTTAGCTAGTTGGAGAGAAAAAAAATAAAGGGAATAATATGTATTATACTGTATTGATTGTAGGTTCCTAAATTATTTAAATAAGATCATATGGAATACTGTAAAAACAATAATAATGAAAGGAAATTTTGGCATGATACGGCACTGTGTCATAGTAGTAGTATATCATGCACCACTTTGGAAGGGGGGGGGAAAGAGAGGGAAAGGCATTCGAGTATAGGAGTGAAACACTTTTGACATTCCATTATAATTATACTAATTTGATTACAAATTTCTTGAAGTTTTTCTGGTAGGGTTAAAGGTCATGTGTAATATTTTGCTGTAGATCGTTTATATGACCGTTTGATATTATATCATTGCTAATAAACCATTTCTACTGGCTTAGGTATTCTGGAAAAGATTCCACAAGACTTCTTCTGGAATGAAACCGGGAACACTTTACCAACTTCGAAACTTGATTCACCGCAGAAATGTAAAACCGAACCCTAAAACGGATGTTAATTCATCGGAAGACTTTGTTGAGGTGATTACAATCGGTCATGTTCTCTCTGCAGTCATGTCACACCTAAAAATTTCTAGTCTTGATGAAGTACCTGCAGGATATACAGGAATGAAACAACTCGATATATAAGCGAACACCAGACCCTTTGAGCCATCCCGCAGTTCTTATCAAAGAATTCTTCTGATTGGTCCCCTAGCCCTAGCCCTAGCCCTTGCGCGGCGCTATAATTGGTCACGCACGGCGCTATAATTGGTCACATGATTTGATTAACCAATGAAATGAGTTTTTTGATAAGAACTGCGGGACTGTAGGACCCTTTCCCTGCGCAGCGGTTTGGGTAAAGGGTCTGGCTATGCCAGACTACTACGGAACATGGTTTTATGGTCTAAGTTAACCCTTCCAAATATGGCATTAATTATTCCATTTTTAATACATTTATTTGAGGAAGTATTTACATTATTTAGCGCAATACTGGATTTGTTAAAACACCTTGAGACTTCACTACATTACTTACTCTCATAAGAATTGTATTTCATAAAATATCTGCATCACCAACCTTTGGATCCCATTCCAAGACAAGTTCAGTAAAGCCAGTTAAGGTAAGGGTGGTTAGATGTCTGGTTATGCAAAACTAACGCCTACAGATGAGCAGCATAGTCGTAATTGTGACACTACTTTGAGACAGAGTATGCTGACTAGAAATCTACTAGAGTATAAGAGTGTGCTAACTTGGAGTTATTGGTGAATAGAAGTTGGGACAATGATATTGAACAAATTTATGAATCCTTTCAGGGTATAGTGGCACTAAAATTGTCAGTATTTTCAATAGTAAGCAGTTACATTCTAAATTTGATAACCATGGTAGTTAATTTAGATGCCAACTTCCTCTTATTACCACATTGCTTGAAGGAACATCCAGAATAGTAATAGCTTACTTTAATTTCATTCTGTTATATTAAAAAACATGTTCATAAAAATATATCAGTTACTATTCCTTCACAACAATCTATGACTTCATACTAGATGTCTAGAATGACAATTGTTTGCCTATCATCTAAGGAACATGAACGAAAAATATCACACGAAACAATGCAAAACTGCAGTTAAAGAAGTAAGCACAATATTGTTATTCCTGAAATTAACACGGCAGAAGCACACAAGTTGACTTGTGGGGCTTTATCGGTAGAACCAGAACCAGGACAGTTTTTCTTTGGAACTACGTAGGGACATGTTGCTTGTGGTTCCTGACTTCTTGCTAGTATGGAATTGGACTCATCCTATATATATGATATAGATATCATTCCAGCTGTAATCAAATAAGGATATCTTACCCTTCCGTCTGCACAAGATGTAAAATATTGACTGTTGTGCACAGAGTTTTCAAAAGAAGCAATATTTTCGGAGCTCCACTCTACATTCTGGAAGATGCTTTGTATTTGGGGTCTGTTTCGTTGAGCAATGCTGGTATATAAAGCTGTGATTGTGCTTGAACTGTTGACAGTAAGCAACTTATTAAATTTGTGAAGTTTTAGAAATGTGTTAACTTACTTAAAATTATCTTGTACAAATGGGTTAGCAACTAATTGTGTCCCCACACAAATGCTTAGATCTGTTTCAGGATAGTAGTAGAGAAAGGAAAAACACATCTCATCTCGAGTGGCCTCTCCTCCCTAGAATCAACAAGTCATAACAAAGGCAAGATTAATACTATGGGCAGGCCCGATTCCTCTGTCTAAACACTAACACGGCCATAAATTGCCCATAAAGTGCAAGCACTAATACAGTCTAAGTCAGCATCATGAATTACAGGGGCAATGGAGAAGGGAACATTTAATATGTCATAATTTTCGTGGATAAATTCCTAAGTTAAAATGTCTTAGACTTTGTTAATGAGTTATAAAATATTTATCTCAGTACACTCTTCTCTGTCTATTACCCAAAAGTTCTCCACCTTCAACTGGAATAATAGGCTAGATTTGTAATAAAAAGTACCACAAGGTAGAGTAAAAAGTCTACCACTATTGAGTTTGTTAGAGCAATCCATAGTTGTTCCTCTCACAATAATTGAATTGAATTTTCAGTGTGTCTTACCAGAACTATCGACTGATATGCTCGATTCTTAGTTCTATATGAACATTCCAAATGAAGAGTGTCCCCCTGTATACAAAAATAAATAGGGCTTGGATAATAAAAAGTAGAAAACGTTTATTTGAATTGAAGTTGAACGCACTGGTAACACTTTGACTGTTCTAGGAAGATGTGTTGTCTGTTGGAAATTAAAGTCATATCTAGTGTTCTCATCTATTGGAGCCAATTCCTCGAGACCATTGCAGCTGCTTGTCCGTCTATAATGTCTTATTATAACTCCATGACCTAAAAATTATGTATATCGATCCTGTTATAATGCTACCCAAAAGGCAATTTCTAAATTGATTGATAGGATGATTAAAATATTGATAAATATATTGAATAATTGACCATCTAAATTCTAGACAACAATAATTCAGCTATTTAGAAAATGGACGAAACATTTATTTTATTGGTTGTTGTTTTTTTTGCATACTTACTTCACTTTTTCCTAATAATGGTAGTTTCTGTAGTATTTCATTAAAAATTAAGTTATATATGGTAAAGGGTTTTCAATACCATAGCATTTCAAGGAAAATATCCATACAGTCTAAGGCTAAGTAGGACTCACTTTGTCCTATAGTACCAGAAATGCTGAGGACTGATCTAATAGAGCCCATGTGTGCATTCAGGAAACATAATATGTACTATACAATACCCAATCTTTAGTAACTCCTGATACTGCAGTCTTGCTAGCTTCGTTCACTTGCATCAAATAAATACATTAGCTGCCTTTAAAAAATAACAACAGTAAACTTTAATGTTACGCTGAAAACTCTGTGACAATTTTATAGAAATTTTAGTTTCTGAAGTTACAAAAAGTTGCAGTGATTGGTTACCAAGGTAATTGAAAACCATTTATTGTTACTCTATTTGGGGAAATTGAGGTCAGAAAATAATTCAATCTCTATTACCTAAAATTTATAGCCAACAACTATATACTTGTATCAGAACATATAAAATGAAAAATGCCATTTTATACTAAATAAATAGTAGCCTGAACAGTAACTTCAAGCAAAAATAAATAAGCAGACCTACCTGCTAGATGAGTGTGGAGCAGATTGGCAAATATATTTATTCCACCAGGAGGATAAAACTGCAAAGAGAATGAATTATTTTAATAAGTCAGAAATAATATTAATAAAAAATACCTTCTGTGTGCATTGTCCGGGACATACACCATTAACTACATAATTCTCTGCTCTTGGAGGAATCATCATGGCAGCATTAGCTGCATGGCCCACAGTAAGTAAACCAGCTCTATTAGCTGGCTCTTCACTAATGTATGAGAACTTAATCCCTGAACTGTCCCTGACTCCAGAATTGAGATTGGGGTTGTCATAGTGAATCTCTAGAACAATGTATTGATTGCTTCTTCCACCAAAGGGAAAGCCAACTCCACTAGGAAATACAAAGTCCTATACAGCATTTGTTAAATACATTGTCCATTGGAAATAAAATTCTGACTTACAGAACCACCCACTGCCCAGGCTGCAAACATTTTTCCAGATTGGCGGCACTCTTCAAGTTCAATATTTCCACTTCCTATACATTCTTGACTAGTTCCCACTTGAGTCTCATTGATGTTAGTACACAAATGAACTAAAATATGGTGGACATATGCAGCTGCAGGTTCATGTATCACTGGAGAAAACTAGAAAAAGCCATAATATATATATACAACAATTTTATAAAATATTAAATAAAGTAATTACCTGGTACATATATCGTTCTTGCTGCTCAATGGCTTCTGGTAGCTCGTGTATCGTACACCAGTAGGTAGTGTCTTGATTGGATGGAATTAACACCTAAATCATAAAATTATGTGTACATAAAAATATACATGCAAGAGTATTATGCTTAGTCCGTCTTGTGCACCCCCTGGCAGAAAAAAATGACAGTTTAATTTGACTCGTGCAGCCCTGACAAAAAAGTAGTAAAGGTTTGGTGACTTTTATGCACCCGAGTAATATGATTGAACTTCTCAGGTTTCCTATCATCCTGTCACTAATATTTGCAAGCATAAAGTGTGTGTGTGGAATAGCTAAAATTTTATAGTATGTATATTTTATGGATTCCCACACACTACATTAGAAGTACACATGGGAATATATCCCTAGAAATCCTGGGAAAACTTGCTGGGCACTGCCTTTACAAGAGGAGTGGAGCAATTAGTTAAACGGTCTGGCAGGTAAGACTGTGTGTATGTTGTATAATTGTTCTGTTTATACAAAATGACAAGAAAGCCAGTCTGTGCGAAATAAAAAATTAGATTTGATCTGTCATAACAGTTGCTCTTTACAACAGCAACTAAATCTGTACTCTATAGGAATGCATAAAACAGCATATGGCTAAAGAAAAAAAAATCTGTTATAACCATAATAGTACATGATTTAGTGTACCTGAAGTTACTTCTCATCATCAAATAAAGAATGACACCATTAGTTGTAGCTATTCCTCCTTGAAGTAGTACTAGTCTATAAATGTTGAAAATTACTAAAGGAATTACTTCTTACTACAGAGAGACATTAGCTCAAGTATGCCAACAAGCCAAACTCTCAGTAATTATGAAGATATTACCTGATACAAGTATCACCTAGGCTGATTCACATAAATTTCTATTAAAAGTTTTTTTTTACTGGAAATGGGTGTCAAATAATATATCACAGTTATATATCTATATTTTTAATTCAAATTGCGTATGCATAGGTATACAGCTGCCACTGTAGAGCAGGTAATCTATGTAGCAGCTATTTATTTCAATACCATTCTAGATAACTTACAATATTCTATAGCTATAGTTTATCTTTTAGCCTAGCCCCCTAGTATTTTCTAGTTGTTGTTTTTTTTGTTGAGACTAGTGCTGAGTAGACCCAGATCCTGAGGCAAGAAACGATTCATTCACACTAGATTGCAAGCTATACACCGATCTTTCACGCACACTTACTCAATATTTTTTTCCTTTTCATCTCATAAGTTGAGCTCATCTTTTAGATTAATTGTTGGCTAAGCTTGTTTTCTTAGTTAGTGTTCCATTGGCCCTCTAACTACTTGTGGTCCTCCTGATTCCGATTTACTGCTAATCTCTCAAAATAACGAGTGATCAATAAATCCGCTCATTCAGAAAAAAAAAACTGTGGTGCTTTCAAAGTAATGACATACTCTTTTGTAGTGAAAAATGTAGTACTGCACCCTGAATAGCTAGATAACGGAGAGTTTGACGTCATTGACCTCTGAGGAGGACCCTGCAAGAAGTGGAAACGTCAAGAAGTTTTCATTAGACTACTATACGAAGAATAATTAAGTTAAATAAATTATACACTGCTGTTTTATCAGAAAAACCCAGGCGAGCCTAGTATAGCAGTATTTAAAAGTAGTGGGCAAACCCGTAGTATCTCACTCACTCTATCAATTAGTAAACTACATACATTGTCACTAGTTATAGAGAAGGAGGCTGAATTTGTCTCGACTCTGTCTTCTATAGACCCTCCTAGAAGATTCAGACTTGCAGATCCTTTCTCTTGGTGAACTAAACTTCCTAACTGAGTCAGAGAAGAAGGATCTTGAGAATGATACGACCACACAACCCGTGCAGTTTCTGCCTGGAATATGACATTCATATTTGTATAATTAAAAAATGTTGACGAAGGAAACACATACTTTAATATCCAGGTCGTTATCCTCATCACAGCTAGTGAAGTTTCTGTAAAACTCTAGGATTGTTCGGCCGTTTTCTTCCCATCCTCTGGTAGCTAGCCAATCTTGACTGTTGTCAATAGAAGGAAGACTGCGTGAACTGGCAAAACGATCCTACAACAAAGAGAGGCTTGATCAACACAATGATCTAATTAAGGGAATTCCAATACACACATGGAAAGTGAGTTGTCCAGAAGTGTCCACCCAACCAATCACTACATCTGACCCAGGCATCTGTCCAGTAGGAGAAAGACCGAACCCTACCCATCCTAGAGTGCTAACATTCACAGCAAACTGAATGAGCTTTGTGTCTTGACTAAAGTTCCAATGCAGTATGTAGTCTTCTCCAGATAAAGGGGCAGAGAATTGGTAGCTATCAGAGAGGTCATGGCCACCTAGGCAAGAGGTACACCAGAGCAGAAACACAAGGCTGGTGGCTGAGACGTACTCCATCTTGTTTAAGTCTGTCAATCTCTTTGTGCCTACTCACTCTTTTTATATATTTTGGCTGTCTAGAATCATTCATTCAAAGGAAGTAACTTTAAAGGTTACTTGTATATAATTGGATACCTTACGTAGTGGGTTCCTTTGGTTGTAGTAAGGCTAATTACTACATTCCTTACAGTCAGCAGCATAAGCAAAAGATCA